>CAJICK010000043.1_pt1 | contig 42998 bp, 37 predicted proteins | sample 9199621 | NCBI WGS metagenome assembly CAJICK01 (sample SAMEA7708342, study PRJEB35096) | sediment metagenome | biome: marine neritic benthic zone biome [ENVO:01000025]; feature: sediment [ENVO:00002007]; material: shallow marine sediment [ENVO:03000034] sea grass bed [ENVO_01000059] ... | reverse complement strand
CTGGCTAATTATTTAGCACCCACGGAGAAGACAGCAGCTGATCCAGTAACTTCTCATCTTCGAGCTGTTTCAGAAACCAGCGTAAAGCGCGTCCTTTGTGCTCCGTACGCCAGGCGATAACACCAGAACCGCCTTCCTTATTCTCCTCAACCTCTTTGATAACCAGCAACCCCTTGGCAACATCGTCCTCGACCCAACGTTCAGGCAGGTATCCCACCCCCAGCCCCATTCGATGAGCCATTTGCTTGGCAACCATATTAGGGACCGTTATCACCTCCTGGCCCGAAAGCAGGCCCGATGTGCGTGGCGGCAGGTTGCGCGAGCTGTCAGCGGCAGACACAGACCGATACTGCAGGATGTCGCTGCTCTTCAGTGGCTCCGGCATACTGGCAAGTGGATGACTCGGTGCCACCGCGAAGACAAAATTTGTTTCGCCGATACTGCGAGTCGCGTAACCACCCCCGGCCGGTCCCCCGGCCGGTGCGCCCAAGACCAGGTCAGCACGATCCGACACCAGCGCGTCCCAGGTACCGCCATAAACTTCCTCACTGATGCGCAGGCGCGTACCACTCTCCTCCTGGTAGAAGCGATCTGCCAACTTGAAAACAGTTTGAATATTTAAGAGATCACCAACGGCAATACGTAGCTCCGCCTCCCAACCTGTGGCAACGCGCTTAATTCGGTTCTCCAGACCAACGGCCGCACGCAACAAGTGCCGGCCCTCTTCCAGCAGCTCCTTGCCGGCATCCGTCAGTTCGGCGCGATGACCACTACGATCAAAAAGTGAGATTCCAAGGTCGTCTTCCAGCTTGCTGATGGAATAAGTGATGGCCGAGGGTACACGGTGAAGCTCTTCCGCTGCTGCTGCAAAACTGCCACGACGATCGATGGCATCCAGCACAGCAAGTGAATCGAGTGAGATACGCATATTCAATATATCTGAATGATTATTGCGAAATTATTCGCTATCCATGTAAAAACCACAAGCATAGACTGCAAATCATTCATTCAACATTGCTGAATAATCTACTTGAAAAAGTACGACTTTTTCAGCGAGAGATTAAGAAGTAACAGGAACGAAACCATGACCGAAGCAAAAATCGCCCAGAAAGAACCTTATGCCGTAGAGCTAGAGCCCGGTACCTATTATTGGTGTCGCTGTGGTCGTTCTGCCAACCAGCCCTTCTGCGATGGATCGCATAAAGAAACCGACCTTGAGCCGGTCGCCTTTGAGGTTGAAGAAAAGAAGACCGTCTACCTCTGCGGTTGCAAGCAGACTAGCAACCAGCCCTTCTGCGATGGATCGCATAAAGATCTCTAAGTCAGCGTTGAGCCATGATCAACATTCGAAAAGCCGAAGAACGTGGGCACGCCAACTATGGTTGGCTTAACAGCTACCATACGTTTTCGTTTGCCGATTATTACGATCCCAAAGAAATGGGCTTCTCGGTATTGCGTGTAATCAATGACGATACGGTAGATCCGGGCGCGGGATTTCCGACCCACCCTCATCGTGACATGGAGATCGTCAGTTATGTGCTGGAAGGCGGCCTTGAGCACAAAGACAGCATGGGCAATGGTTCTGTGATTCGCCAGGGTGAAGTGCAACGCATGTCCGCCGGGACCGGCATCACACACAGTGAATACAACACTTCAAATAGTGAGAGGGTTCGGTTTCTGCAGATCTGGATATTGCCGAATCAAAGACACCTCAAGCCCAGCTACGAACAACGTCGTTACGATGCGAAAGAACGTCAGGGCAAGCTACGGCTTGTGGGCTCTGCCGATGGTCGCAACGGCTCAGTAATAATTCACCAGAACGTTGAACTATTCAGCACCACTCTCAGCGTAAACGAGTCGACCACGCATGTGCTGAATCCTGAACGTTGCGCCTACGTACACGTTGCCCGAGGCAAGGTACAACTAAATGGCAAAGATTTGCGTGAAGGTGATGGCGCACGCATCACCGAAGAATCCGAAATTAAATTAGAAGGCACCAGTCTTGGTGAGGTGCTGCTTTTTGATCTGCCCGCTGATAAAGCAGGTTCCAAATATAAGATGTAATCAACTTTTTTGAGGAGAGAAACAATGAATGACGTAGTCAAAGAATGGGGTCCGCTGGTCGGACGCGTAATGCTCAGTCTGATTTTTCTAATGTCTGGGCTTGGCAAAGTCTTCCAGTTTGACGGACAAGTTGGCTATGCCGCTTCACAAGGCGTACCGATGGCTTCTGCCGCAATTGCTATATCGGCCGTGGTCGAAATCGCTGCCGCCGTCATGATCATTCTTGGCTACAAGGCCCGTCTCGGTGCTGCGGCGTTGCTCCTGTGGATGATACCGGTGAACTTCCTGATGCACGCCTTTTGGGGCATGACAGATCCAACCTGGAAACAAATCCACATGATCATGTTCATGAAGAACCTGGCAATGATGGGCGGCATGCTGTTGATCATAGCTTACGGTTCCGGGCCCAAGAGCCTGAAGGCCGACTGATTTCCTGAAGTGAGGAGGGGAAACGGGGAAGGCCTTTTGCCTTCCCCACTTTTTTCCCAGAGGATTAGAAAATGGGATTACTGGTAGACGGAAAGTGGACCACTGAGTGGTACAAACCTGACAGCGAAGGCCGCTTTCAACGGCCGCAAACAAAGTTTCGAGATTTTGTTACCGCCGATGGCTCGTCAGGTTTTAAGGCCGAGGTGGGCCGTTATCATTTATATATTTCTTATGCTTGTCCGTGGGCGCATCGTACGCTCATCATGCGTGAACTGAAGGGGCTTGAGGAAGCCATCTCGGTTTCGGTTGTCGATTGCTTCATGACAGATGAAGGCTGGCGTTTTTCCGAGAATCCCGATTGCGTACCGGACACGGTCAACAATAAACCTCTGCTACGTGACATCTACTTGTTGGCTGATCCCAAATATACCGGACGCGTGACCGTGCCGATTCTTTGGGATAAGAAAGAACAAACCATCGTCAACAATGAGTCGCTTGAGATCATGCGTATGCTCGACACTGAATTCAATGAAGTTGGCGATGCGACGATCAGTTTCTACCCGGAACACCTGCAAGAAAAAACTGACGAAACCGTCAAGGCAATTTACGAACCAATTAACAACGGTGTATACCGTTCAGGTTTTGCGACAACCCAGGAAGCCTATAACGATGCGGTAACAGAGCTGTTCGAGGCGCTGGATCACTGGGAAGAAGTGCTGGGTAATCAGAGGTACTTATGTGGGGATGTCATCACCGAGGCAGACTGGTGCCTCTTTACTACACTGGTGCGGTTTGATGTGGTTTATGTTGGGCACTTTAAATGCAATCTACGTCGTATCGTTGATTACCCGAATCTCTGGAATTATTTAAAAGAGCTTTATCAGATCTCGGGTATTGCTGAGACGGTGAATTTCAAACACATCAAGAACCATTATTATATGAGTCACGAGAGTATTAATCCGACCCGGATTGTACCGATGGGCCCGGTCATTAACTTTAACGAGCCTCATGATCGTGATCGTCTGCCAACGGGATCAACCAATCTGAAACTTGTTAACTAGATTGTATAACCAATGATTAAAAAACCTGCGAAGACATCCGTTCCCATTCACGACATTATTGCCAATCGCTGGAGTGGTCGTGCGTTCAAGCAAGATTCTGTCTCGCGTGATGACATCATGACGATGCTTGAGGCAGCCCACTGGGCACCGTCTTGCTTCAACGACCAGCCATGGCGTTTTCTTGTCTGGGATAAGAATCAGAATGCTGATGCCTGGCAAAAGGCCTTTGACTGTCTGACTGAGGGAAATCAGCAGTGGGTGGTAGATGCCCCCGTGCTTTTACTGGTTTGCAGTGACACAGAATTCTCAAAACGTCCCGGGCGAGCCAACCGCTGGGGTCAACACGACGCTGGCATGGCCAGTCAGAACCTGCACCTGCAGGCTGTTGCGCTTGACCTGATGTCCCACCCCATGGCCGGCTATGACAAGGACAAGATACGCGCGGTATTTGAAATCCCTGAACGTTTCGATTTGCTTGCCATGATTGCTATTGGGCACCCGGTCGACTCCGCTGATGGACTTGATGAAGAAAACCGCGAGCGCGAACTGGCACCGCGGGAGCGGGAGCCACTGGGCACGCGCTTTTTTGATTCCGGCTGGGACGCTCCATTCAAGACCGACTGAGTTCCGGGTTTTCCTGCAGCATGTCGTCATGCTAGCGTCTAGCAAACGTTATCATTCTTACCATGCCTGACTGGTCACAAATCAGCCAACATATCTCCGACGCCACCGGTGCGACGTTCGCACACGCAATCCAGCGCGGGATCGGCGGCGGCTCAATTAACGCTGCTCATGTTCTGGAAAGCACCGAAGGCATCAAGTACTTCGTCAAGCTCAATCACGCATCGTTGCTCGATATGTTTGAAGCCGAAGCCGAAGGCCTGAATGAAATGCTCTCGACCAGTGCGATCAAGGTGCCCACTCCGATTTGCTGGGGCATCAGTGACAACGAATCCTATATCGTCATGGAGTACATTCCACTGGGTGGCAAAGGTAGTGGGCAGAAACTGGGTGAGCAACTGGCAGCCATGCACCGCAAGCAATGGGATCAATTTGGCTGGACTCGTGACAATACGATTGGTTCGACGCCACAGCCCAATACACCCTCAAGTAGCTGGATTGATTTTTACCGCGAACAACGCCTGCGATTTCAGCTGGAGCTCGCGGCACAAAATGGGGGCACCGGTTTACTGAATAAGGGAGAGCGCCTGGCTGCCGGTCTCGATGCATTTTTTGCGGACTATCAGCCGGTGCCATCATTGCTGCACGGTGATTTGTGGGGTGGTAACTATTCAACGGATCTGGATGGCAATCCGGTTATTTTTGACCCGGCCACCTACTATGGTGACCGCGAAGCCGATATTGCCATGACCGAACTCTTTGGTGGTTTCCCACATGATTTCTATGCCGCGTACAACAAAGCCTGGCCACTAGATCCCGGCTATGCGACAAGAAAGACGCTGTACAACCTGTACCACGTTATCAATCACTTTAACCTCTTCGGAGGTGGTTACCTGTCGCAGGCCGATCACATGATTTCGAGCCTCCTAAGCGAGATTCGCTAACCAGGCTACCATGAGAATCTGCGCTGCCCCCTCCCAAAAGAGTGCGACGTCAGCCGGCACAATATTCATCACACTTATACTGTTGATCGGTTTGCCATTGCTGGGCATCGTGACAGCCGGTGAACCAATGGAACGCTATCTGGAGTTCCCGCCGTTAACGCGTTATGTAATACCAGCAGCCTTTTCCTGGGCAGTATTTATTTCCATGACGGCGTTTGTTGCGGTGGTAATCGGTCCAATAGTGATGCGGGTGATGCGCGCTCAATCCACTGTCGAAATTGCTCCCACATCGCAGCATGCGTTTCCGTGGTGGGGTTGGGCTGGACTGATCTGGCTTGTTGCTGCCTGGGTGCTGGCATGGAATCGCTTTGATTGGTTTGAAGCTTTGCAGCGCCACACCTTTACGCCGCTATGGATAGGATACATTGTTGTAGTTAACGCGCTGACCTTTAAGCGAAGCGGTACAAGTGTACTCACAGATCGACCAGGTTATCTTGTCACCCTGTTTTTTGTCAGTTCGCTTTTCTGGTGGTACTTCGAGTATCTGAATCGTTTTGTGCAGAACTGGTATTACGCCGGTATCGGCGAATTCAGTATTTGGGAATACGTTCTCTTCGGCACTCTCTCTTTTTCGACGGTCCTCCCAGCAGTCATCAGCACACGCGATTTGCTAGACACTTATCCCCGATTATCTCTAGGCATGAACGAGTTTATCGCTGTTAAACCTGCCAATCCCTGCTTCCTGGCATCCATCATATTGATTGTCTCTGCGATTGCATTGGCAAACATCGGTCGCTATCCAAACTATCTGTTTCCACTGCTTTGGGTGGCGCCCTTGCTGGTGCTGGTAAGCCTGCAAGTATTACGTGGTGAAGCACATATTTTTCAAGCGTTAGCCAAAGGCGACTGGCAATCGATCTGGCTAGCCGCACTGGCGGCATTGATTTGCGGTTTATTTTGGGAACTATGGAACCTCGGTAGTCTGGCCCACTGGGAGTACGCCGTGCCTTTTGTGCACCGATACCAGATATTCGAAATGCCGCTACTGGGCTATGCCGGTTACCTGCCCTTTGGCATTGAATGTCTGGTCATTTCCCGCCTCGTCGAACAAACGTTAAACAAGGAACGCTAATCCCTATCACCATTCCTCGCGGCACATTTTTTTGTTGCCTCGTATATGCCATATTACGCGCCAAATCCAACCGTAAGATTCAGCTAGATTCGTCCAACCAAATTCAGTCAATCGCCATGAAAAAGCAGCTTGAAAGAATAGTTACCACCACAGCATTTGAGTATTTCATTGTCGCACTGATTATTTTGAACGGTATCGTGCTCGGGCTCGAGACTTCACCATCACTCAGTGAGCGATTTCACCCCTGGTTCGAGCTCGCGCACCAGCTTATTCTTGTCGTGTTCATAATTGAAGCTGCAATGAAAATCACAGCGGTCGCGCCAAAGTTCAGTCGTTACTTTGGCGATGGCTGGAACCTGTTTGATTTTACCATCGTCGTATTGTCATTGGTGCCTGCGACAGGGGAACTGGCAATGATTGCCCGCCTCGCCCGCCTGTTACGCGTGGCGCGACTGGTATCCACCATCCCCGAAATGCGCCTTATCGTTTCTACTCTGGTGCGTTCAATTCCCAGCATGGCACACGTGCTCATGCTAATGAGCATCCTTTTTTATATTTATGGCATCGCCGGTTTCTATTTTTTCCACGAGCATGATCCGGTTCACTGGCGCAACCTAGGTATCTCCTTGCTCACCCTGTTTCGGGTTGTGACCCTGGAGGACTGGACAGATGTCATGTACAAGGCAATGGAGCTCTCGCCATTTGCATGGGTTTACTTTGTTAGCTTTGTCGTGACCGGAACCTTCGTGGTCATCAATTTATTTATTGCAGTGGTATTGAACAATCTGGAAAAAGCAAAAGCGGAACGGCTAGAGGAACTACAGGCACCGCCAACAAGAGAAACCTTGCTGGCAGAATTACGCCAGACCCAGGAGGCCTTGGGTAAACTTCAAGATCAATTGGCACACGCTACCAGCGAGACTGAGCGCCGCCATTAAATGCCTTTTAACAGAGACTAAAGGCCGCTTTTTCAGCTTGGAAAGGATAAGTCCTTGGTGTAAGGTTTTCCCTAATATATTGCTTGATGGCCAAATGGAGGCTAGGAGAAATCAATGGATCCCCAATTGAAAAATCACGTTACTGCACGGACAACCTGGACCCGGGGTTTGTACATATTGATGTTTGCCATCATTTACAGCATTGCCGAAATCATTATTGTTGCTGTTGTCATTTTCCAGTTTCTATCGACCTTACTTCTGGGACAGAACAATCAGCAACTGTTACGTCTCGGTCGCAGCCTGAGTGAATTCATACGACAGGTATTACTGTTTGTGACCTACAACAGCGACGAGAAACCATTTCCGTTTGGCCCCTGGCCAGAACCTGGTGAAATGGCATTGGCAGTGGCCCCGAAGAAGAAAACGACCAAAAAAACTACCACCAAGAAAAGTAAGTAAAATTGAAAACTGCTTGGTAGTGGACTAAAAGTAATTACTGGAAAAGAAAAAACCATACAACTGCAAAACGGACACGCGGTTGTAAATAAACAGGACGTTCGCCCGATCACCAGGTATCAATTTAGGGCAGCGGACCATTACTTTTAAGTATCAAACAGAGTTTGAAGGGCAAGATTTGGTATGAAGATTTCCACAAAAGGTCGATACGCAGTTAGTGCATTAATTGAAATCGCACTTAACGAACAAAAAGGGCCAGTCACATTAAGCGATTTGGCCGCTATGCAAGGAATTTCTCTTTCTTACGCCGAACAATTATTTGCCAGCCTGAGAAAACAGGGCTTGGTAAAAGGCACTCGTGGACCAGGTGGTGGCTTCAAGCTGGCACGCCACCCAGAAGAAATCACTATTGCAGAAATCATCAGTGCCGTTTACGAGAACGATGCCAACGGCTGGGCAGAACCGGCCACGGGTGCCGGAAAACGCTCTGCTACCTATTGGGAACAATTGGACAACAAGATAGATTCCTTCCTGAAAGAAATCACGCTTAAAGATGCGATCGGCACCGACGATCCGACATCGCCTCGACAATACTTCAGTGCAGAAGGCTAACGCCAACACTGAATCACTGTCAGGTACTAGTCACTTTTCCATCAGTTTTTCCAGCATCGGCCACATATTATCCAGCAAAGTGGGCTGCGCTTCTTCACGTGGATGAATGCCGTCTACTTGCATTAATGCAGACTGGCCAGCTACGCCATCAAGAAAAAACGGTACGCGCAATACTCCCCGTTCTTTGGCTATTCGCCGATAGACACTGAAAAATTTTTCTGTATAGACTATTCCATAGTTTGGTGGCAGACGCATACCCAGCAATAAAACCTTGGCGCCGTGTTTTCTTGATTCTGCAATCATGGACCCCAGATTCTGATACATCATGTCAGCTGATAGCCCCTGTAAACCGTCGTTACCGCCGATTTCGATAATGACAATCTTTGGGCGATGACGCTTTAAGGCTCCCGGCAGTCGCGCTTTGGCGCCGGCGCTGGTATCACCACTAATGCTGGCGTTGACCAATTGATGAGGATAGCCCTTAATCTTTAGTCTTTGTTGCAAGAGCTGAACCCAGCCCTGTCGGAAATCAATGCCATAGCCGGCACTGATACTGTCACCGACGACGAGTATCTTTGGCGCTGCAGCCGAAATCGGCATCGCCACTGAAATCAGTACGCTAAACAGGAGTATTCTAAACATGACCAGTCAGCCCTCTCGCCCCATTGTGCAGGCTCAGAAGCTCGGCAAGCAAGTCGCGAGCCCGGAAGGAGAGCTGGTCATTCTGGATGACGTGACCTTCGAGGTTGGGGAAGGAGAGGCAGTGGCAGTGGTAGGTGCTTCCGGATCCGGAAAATCCACCCTGCTCGGATTGCTCGCCGGACTGGATTCACCAAGCCACGGCAGCGTAACCCTGGACGGCGTACTACTGAATTCCCTGGATGAAGACGGACGTGCCGCCCTAAGGGCACAGCGCGTTGGCTTTGTGTTTCAGTCATTTCAGTTACTGCCCAGTCTTACCGCGCTGGAAAATACCATGCTGCCACTTGAGCTCGCTGAAGAAGATGGCGTTAGAGAGCTTGCGTTAGAGGTGCTGGAGCGAGTCGGCTTAGAAGACCGTGTGCACCACTACCCCAACCAGCTTTCCGGTGGTGAACAACAGCGTGTCGCGATCGCCAGAGCATTCGCGTCAAACCCCAAGATACTGTTTGCCGATGAACCTACCGGCAACCTTGACCAAAAAACCGGCGAGCGCATTATCGATTTGTTGTTCTCCATTAACCGGGAACGCGGCACAACTCTGGTCCTGGTAACTCACGATGCTTCCCTGGCGCGCAACTGTGACAAATCACTGGAACTTGAAGCCGGGAGACTCAAGCTGTCGTGATCAGAACACTTAGACTGTCACTACGATTTCTACGCCGGGAATGGCATGCCGGTGAACTTACGACTGCAACACTGGCGCTGATTATCGCGGTTGCCAGCGTCAGCGCCGTCGGTTTCTTTACCGACCGTGTCCGTGGCGCGATGACACACCAGGCTAGTGAGCTGCTCGCGTCGGATTTACTGGTGGTGTCATCGAATCCGATTCCTGACGAGTGGATATCACAGGCGCACAAAACAGGGCTGACCACAGCTCGAACGATTCAGTTTCCCAGTATTGTGCTTGCGGGTGATCGTACTCAACTTGCCGAAATTAAGGCCGTTACCACCAACTACCCCTTGCGTGGGCAACTTCGAATCGCCGACGAACCCTTTGCCAAAGACATCATAGCCAATTCGATTCCTGCTTCGGGTGAGGCATGGCTTGATGCGCGTCTCTTTGGGCGACTGGGTATCGACGTTGGATCAGCGGTCAAGGTCGGCGCGGCATCTCTATATGTAACCAAAGTGATTTCTTATGAGCCGGATCGAGGGGGCGATATGTTCAGCATCGCCCCACGGCTGATGATGAACGCCGATGATTTGCCTGCGACACAGTTAATTCAACTTGGTAGTCGCATAAGTTATCGCCTGCTGCTTGGTGGCAACAATGATGCAATTAATAATTTTCGAGACTGGCTGAAACCTAAACTGGATCCCGCAGTTCGACTCCAAGGTGTTCGCGATGCGAGACCGGAGATGCGTGTCGCACTGGAACGCGCCGAACAGTTTCTGGGTTTAGCCGCGCTGGTTAGTGTGGTGCTGGCTGGCGTTGCTATCGCTATCTCGGGACGTCGTTATGCCATGCGTCATCTGGATACCAGTGCCGTACTTCGTTGTTTCGGCGCGAAACAGAGGACGATTGTCAGCATATATGCAGGCCAACTCCTGTTGTTGGCTTTGCTCGGTAGTCTTACTGGTATTGTGCTTGGCTTCTTCGCCCAATGGGGGCTGTCAGAAATATTGGTCGGCCTGGTCGCCGACCAGCTGCCGTCGCCGACCAGTTTGCCTGTATTCACCGGTCTCGCAACCGGCTTGATCGTTCTGCTCGGTTTTGGCCTACCTCCGGTTTTGCACCTGAAGAACGTACCGCCAGCACGTGTGCTACGTCGGGATCTGGGCAACCTGCCAGCAACGTCCATCTCTGTATATCTGGCCGCGCTAGGTTCGACTGTCTTGCTGATGCTATGGCAAACACAGGATGTAAAACTGACTGCCTACGTAGCTGGTGGCAGTGTCGGCACCATGATGGTGTTAGGCCTGGTGGCCTGGTGGCTAACAATTAGTGTCGGCAAGTTTCGCAATCGTGTTGGTGTTGCCTGGCGTTTTGGCATCGCCAACATCTCCCGGCGTGCCCGAAGCAGTGTGGTGCAACTTCTGGCCTTCGGCCTGGGAATTATGGTTATGCTTTTACTTGCCATCGTTCGAAATGATTTGATCAACCAGTGGCAGGCCAGTCTGCCCGAAGATGCCCCCAACTATTTTTTGATTAATGTGCAACCAAACCAGATAAATGAGCTAAACCTGTTCTTTCGAGATAAAAATATAGTCGCACCCGTATTGCACCCAATGACACGAGCACGCCTAACGGGTATTAACAACAAGTCACTGGAACCAGAATCATTTGCTGATCCTCAAACCCGTCGTCTGGCTATCAGAGAACAAAACCTTTCCTCTGCCATTGAGCCACAATCAGATAACCGGATTGTTTCCGGTCAGTGGTGGGTTCATGAAGACAAGGGAAAAATGATTATGTCTCTGGAGGAAGGTATCGCCAGTCGCCTGGGCGTCAAAGTAGGCGATACCTTGCAGTTCAGCATCGTCGGTGAACCAATTTCCTTCACTGTAACCAGCTTACGCAGTGTCGACTGGGATTCCTTTAACGTGAATTTCTTCATGGTGGTTCCGCCCGGGGTGCTCGATGATTTTCCGTCGAACTATATTACAAGTTTTCATTTGCCGAACGATCACTCATCACTACTGACGGATCTGGTGAGGAAGTTTCCCAATTTGACGGTTCTTGATATCAGCGCACTGATGAGCAAGGTACGCAGCATCATGGATCGCGTCACCATGGCGGTCGAATTTGTGTTCCTGTTCACATTGATCGCAGGCCTGGTCGTTCTTTGGGCAGCCGTACAATCGACCCAGGACGAACGCCTGTATGAGGGGGCTATTTTGCGCACGCTTGGTGCAAGTCGGCGTCAACTGATGTTGGGCGTGGCTGCAGAATTCGTGACACTAGGTTTATTGGCAGGTTTACTGGCTGCGTTTTCTGCCAGCATTGTTGGATTTGTCCTTGCCGAGCAAATTTTTCATTTAACCTACAAGCCAGACCTCGTCATCTGGCTAGCGGGTTTGTTTGGTGGCGCTATAGGCATTGGTGTAACCGGCACATTGGGTGCACGCTCGGTCGTTACTCACCCACCCCTTTACACTTTACGTCGCGCCTAGACCTTGCTCTTAATCCAGCTCGAGATGAAGTCCACTACTTCATCTTCCATCTTGTAAAAACCGTGATGTGTTAATCCCCTACAGGGATTACCGCCCTTGTCTCCACCACCCTTGAAGCTTTTTAAAACCACGCTCGCAGCATTCTTTAGTTTCTTTTTTATCCTTTTCATACCGCTGTGTGGTGTCACCTTGCAGTCGTCTCTTTTGTGATGTGCCAACAAAACCGGGGCGATAATTTTAGGCAGCGGTACATCAAAAATTCGTTCGGGCCGTCTACTGCTTACACCCGTTACACTTGCTGTAAGCACAACTGCGTCAGGGCCGTTCGTATCAAGATGGGCGGCCGTACTGGCAGCCGATATCGTGCCACGACTGGTGCCGATCACTGTTACAGGTTTCTGGTTCAACCTGCGCATGTATTCAATAACAGACTGGATATCACGCGCATGTGACTCGGAGGATCGAAAATCGCTTAATCCGTCGTTAAACGACTTATATGCAGATGATGCATCCACCACCGCCACAGCCAGATTGTTATGGGCGAACCTGGAGCGAGAGCGTACAAGAAAATTTGTTTCACCCCTGCCCAATCCGTATTCGTCAATATCAAGAATTCCACTTCCGCCAGCGAAAAGTATTACGTTTGCCTGCACCTCTGCCGGATTTAATAGCAAAAAACTCTGCCGATTTCCTTCTCTCGTGTCTATGGTTACCGTTCGTTCAGCATCCACTGCAAAAGTTGCAGTAGAAAGAAGTAAGAGAATAACTGCAGTTACTATTTTTGATATGCCTTCCATTGATCGCTCCCCGTCATTGACTCACTTGCTTAAGAATCCGGGCGGTGTTGTTCCATACGCTGTATAAGATATTAGACCATGTTATGTATAGACTGGTAACGACTTCTCCAGGTTAATTTCTTTTGGTGACACCTTCGCACGATAGGCAATGGCCTCCACGCCATTTCCGACAGCTTGACGCAGCAGTCTCCCGTATTCGCTGTCGATGTGATCCGCCGGTCGCAATTCACGCGCATCCGAGCGCTGGACCACAAAAAAGATGACAGCGCGTTTTCCCTCCTGCGCCACTCCCATTAACTCTCTTAGGTGTTTTTGACCACGTGTACTCACCGCATCCGGGAACACTGCGATCTTTTGTTCCATTAAGGCGGTAACGTTCTTCACTTCAACGTAACAGTCTGGCTGTTTGCCCTGCTCCAGCAATAGATCAATTCGACTGTTCTCGCTACCGTATCGTACCTCTCGCCGAATTTGCCTGTAGCCCTGTAACTCGCCAACCACCTTTCCCTCCACCCCTTCTTGAACAAGACCCGGCGGCAGTGCGGTATTGATACCAACAATGACACCAGCAGAGGTTTCGACCAATTCCCAGGAATAGGGATATTTTCGTTTGGGGTTGTCGGATCGGCTCAACCACACCCTGCTACCCGGTTCGGCACAACCGAGCATCGACCCGGTATTTGATGTGTGTACGGTCAGTGTCGATCCATCCGGTAATTCGACGTCGGCCAGGAAGCGCTTATAGCGTCGAATCAGGCGACCTTCGGTTAGGGGATTCTGGAAATACATTGAAATAAAAAAGGCCCGCCGAAACAGCGGGCCCTTGCAATCCTTTAGCTTTTACTGATTTCCGGCCTAGAAGCGTAAATTGACGCCAACATGGAAGCCGTCATCGATGTCACTCTTGGGTCCTACGTCAGGTTCCACCGTTATCCTGTGTATACCGACAAATGCACTGGCTGTCTCGACCAATTGGAACTCAACACGCACGCCGTATTGAAGAAAACTCTTTCCGCCAAAAGTAATAATGTCGGGTGCGTAATATATGTAACCGCCAAGACCTAACTTGGATGATTGCGGGAAATAAGTCAGCTGACCGCCAATGCTTCCAGCAATAACGGATTCACCGCCAACGGAACTGACAAACGCCTTTGCACCCAGTCCGCCCTCAATTTTTGAATTGGCACCATATTCGCGACCCAGTACCAGCAAACCGATATTACCGGCCCAGTCACCACCGGTGCTGTACAGGTAACCAAAATTAATATCGGATCCGCGATAGGTAGTCAGGTAGTCAACACTGACAGTGTCGTTATTAAGGAAAATATCTAGACCGTCGGCCTTGGCAGTATTTACTACGCCCAGCCCCAACAAGAAAACAGTAAAAATAAAGCGTCGCATGAAAGGCTCCTGCTTATCTGCGTTAATTGGCTTGTTGGGCGGCAATCATCACATTGGCGGCAGGTGAATTCAAGCTGTCACGTCTGGGGAAGCGCAACGATTATCTTGTCACGTGTATTTTCACCAGCAAGTGCCAGTGCATCATAGTTTCGCTTCAAAATCGCTTCCGGCTGGTCGCCTGGCGAATAGAGGGTCAAAGAACTGGTGAAGGTGGGCAAACGTAGACTTTTACCATTGTGCTGGATAATGGTATCAGCCGCGCGTTTTTGCGCTTTTTCCAGGGCACTCAGGGCACCCTCTTTCTGTGTATTTGGGAACAGGATACCAAACTGGTGATCCTTCAATCGTGCGACCGCGTCGTAACCACGGAAGCCGCTAAGAATTTGATTGGCAAAGGTACGCAGTACTTCGTCAGCAGTATCGTTGCCCAAGGTATCCCGGAACTGATCAAAATCGTCCAATACGACCAAGGATAGTGCCAGGGAAAAACCGTAGCGTTTGCTTCGACCAATCTCTGCTGCAATTTGTTTGTTGAATGCCTTCTGGTTCTGCATTCCTGTCAATTCATCTACGAGACTTTGATCTCTTACCCGCCCCAATTCATCTTTAAGCAGGTTTCTGTCCAGCTGACTGATCTTCAGGTAATGATTGGTGGCACCAAGATTCTTGTTGAGCGTTTCGTTCCCCTGAAGCAGATCCTCCAAACCCATTATCAACAAGTGCTTGATATCCAGCACATCGTTCGGACTGTCTGCCAGTTTGAGTACTTTCAGGTTCGACCGTAACAGGGTTGTGTAGTCCTCGTTGCGAGAAATACTATCAGCCAGTTTACTGGCAAAGGTTTCGTGCAGTCGATCCACTCTTTCGCGACTGGCATCATGAATGTCCTCTGATCTAGCACTCGGTGCAGCGGGTAGGGGCTTATTCTTTTTTTCCGGTGTCGGCAAATTTTCGTCAGCTGCCTTGGAGTCAACAACCTCACCGACGATGATATCGGGTTCGGATTTCGGGAAATCCAGACTGAATTCATCACCAAACTCTACGGGTTCAGAACCCTCTTCGGGCTCATCGATCGTTTCGAATAGCGTCGAGCGTCCTTTAGTCGCATCGTTCTGGTCATCTCCCGCCAGGTCTACCGGTGGTGAAATACCCAGGTCGTCACTGATGTCGATTTCAATTTCGTGGCGAGACTCAGCGTCGTCCAAATCGACACTGGCCGCTTGTTTTTCATCAACCGGATTGTCTTCTGATGCCCCGGTCTCGCTGGCGCCTAAATCATCATCGGCTATTTCTTCTTCTGAAGTTTTCGCAGCTTCGGAATGTGTGGAATCCGGGAACTCGATCGTGGCGTCAGGGAAATCAACTTCCTCTTCGTCGTTGTCGAGAAATTCAATGTCTTTCAGCGAATCGTCACTCACATCAAACGCGGTTTCATCAAAATCCAGGCCTTCGATCTCGATTGCTTCCGGGGCTGGGAAGGCTTTCTTGCTGCTATCGATATCGTCATGTGTCTGTTCGGGAGTATTGTCGACACTGTCTGAATCGGGCTGGTCCTGATCTAACGCATCGATCAGATCTGCTGCTTTAAGCGTATTTTGTGAATCGGAGTCCTGATCGTTCTGCACATCGTCGTCGGTCGATTCTGGGGTGGACGATGCTTCGTCCATCATGTGTGGGGCGAGTCGCTGCTGTAATAAACGAACCTTTACTCGCGTGACGGTGTCGCCGTCGGGGTTGGTCGCATAACGCTGGAGCAGACCATGGAGAAAGTTGACGAAATCTCGACCGGTGTCGCCAGTGTAATTACCGGAGCGTTTCTGCAATCCACGATCAATCAGTCGATACAAGAACAGCCCGTCGGGCGTCTTTTTCAGACCTTCGAGCTGGTTTTGAATCGAGCCGATGAGATTGTCATCTGCTGATGTCGCCGACAAACTGGCCTCCCCCGCGGATTCATACAACCGTAATATAGTTATTTAAGGACGTATTTCTACAGAAAGCAATATAAAATAACGAGTTATAGGCGATATTTCATGCAATTTGCAGGAAATATCGTGTTTTTGCAGAAATTTAGCGCGCCACCACGATCATGACCGAATCCTTGAACTTGGCGGCATGATTCTGCAGAGAATCCCTCCCTGTCGGTACTTCATCCAGCACCAGATCCATATCACCCGACTGTTCCAACAGATCAAGCAAGTAGTTACTTTTCATTGCGTAATTCACATTCTGAGGCAGGTCACCCGTCCAGCGAAACACCTTTATCGCACTCAACTTGGAAGTAACGATACCCACGACTTCGCCATTCATATTTATAAGCGGACCGCCACTGTTGCCGCTCTGCAGTGCCACCGAGACCTGGTAGGTACGTCTGTCGTCCTGAAATCCGGAAAGGGCATTAACAATGCCACTGGTGAGCTTTGGCTGACTGCCCATGATATCCGGATGGGGGTAACCAATTGTAAAGACCTTGGCTCCAAGCGGCGCGCCCAGTTCTGCTATTTTCAGCGCGGGTGGTAACTGATCGACATCGTCTACTCTAAGCAGGGCAATATCATTGGCCTTGTCGACCTGCACGATGCTTGCCGAAACACGTTGCTTATCGGTTCGAATTAAAACTACATCTTCACGGTCAGCGATTACATGATGATTGGTTACCACCAGGCCTTCGGCGATCGGCCATCCAGTTCCCATGCTGTAACCGCCGTCATCAGACAAATCGGGTTGTGGCTGTCGCCCATCAGGCGAAGCGTGTCGTTCTGCTGGTGGTTGTGTGCGAGCGACGATGTTCCCGTACACACCGTTCATGCATTGACTCATTACCAGATTGCCGATTTCTCCTACTGAGGTCGTGCGATCATGTTGGAAGCCGTAAACATAATAAACAAGCGGCTGTAGCACCGACTGGGGATCTTCGAGGTATTTTTCTATCTTGTATTCCTGCGCCTGCGCCCAGCTAACGGCAGCTTGCAGACGAGCACCTTTGCGCATCTGGGTAGCAATTGACATGGATAGTTTGCGCAATGACATGCAATAGTCACGATTGATTTCTTCGGCCGTGACTGAAGTCGAGACGCTCAATACAGCAAGCGTAAACATGGCTAGTATCAGTTTCTTCACTGCTCCTCCCTGACAGTTAAGATTTATTATTTATGATCAAACTATCTCAATGATAGCGTGAAACTGGCTTGCGGGCGCTAATGGTCTAACTATTTGTGATATGGAGCACTAAGCTCATGAACGGCGTCAACCAGCGCGGCAGCATGATCGGGATTGACGTCAGGATGAATACCGTGACCCAGATTGAAGACCATGCCTTCCCCTTTTCCAAAACTTTCGAGGATAGTGGCGACTTCCTTTCGAATACGATCTGGTGATGCGTACAAAGTGCAAGGATCCATATTTCCCTGTAACGCGACACGATCACCAACACGAGCACGCGCATCACCCATGTTAGTGGTCCAGTCGATACCCAGCGCATCACACCCGGTATCGGCCATGGCCTCCAACCACTGACCACCATTCTTGGTAAACAGGATCACCGGCACCTTGCGTCCTTCTGCTTCACGCGTCAGACCGTCAACGATTTGCTGCATGTAGCGCAGAGAAAACTCGCGATAATCACGAGGTGTCAACGCACCACCCCAGGTATCGAAAACCATAATAGCCTGCGCACCGGCTGCGACCTGTGCGTTCAGGTACTCAGTAGTAGAAGTAGCAACCTTGTCCAGAAGCTGATGTAGCAAGCTTGGGTCGTCAAACATCATTCGTTTGATAGTGGAGAATCCTTTGCTGCTACCACCCTCTACCATGTAGGTAGAAACAGTCCACGGGCTGCCAGCAAAACCTATAAGCGGTACACGACCATCCAGCTCCTTTCGAATCAGGCGCACCGCGTCCATGACATAACGAAGCTCTTGCTCAGGATCCAGGGTCTTCAAATTCGCGATGTCCTTGCCAGTTCGCACCGGCCGCTTGAAACGTGGTCCCTCGCCAGTTTCAAAATAGAGCCCGAGGCCCATGGCATCAGGTACGGTCAAGATATCGGAAAACAGAATCGCAGCGTCCAGCGGGAATCGCTCCAAAGGCTGCAGTGTGACTTCACATGCCAGCTCTGGATTGGAGCACAGCGCCATAAAATCACCGGCCTTCTGGCGGGTTTCGCGATATTCCGGCAAATAACGTCCGGCCTGACGCATCATCCAGACAGGAGTGACGTCCACAGGCTCGCGCAACAGGGCGCGCAGAAAACGATCGTTCTTTAGTTGAGACATATAGTTTTAAAAATTTTGATGATGTGAGTCAGCCACCAACACGATGGCTGAAACTAGACTTCCAGAAAGTCGAGTATGCCTTCTGCCGCCTCACGTCCTTCCCAGATCGCTGTGACAACCAGGTCGGAACCACGAACCATGTCGCCACCGGCAAACACTTTCGGATTGGCAGTCTGGAACTTGAATTCCTGTTTTTCTGCCGCGACGACACGGCCGCGTTCATCGACTGTAATACCGGCGCCATCAAACCAATCTGCCGGACTCGGTCTGAAACCAAAGGCAACAATAACGCTGTCAGCAGGAATGATTTCTTCACTTCCTTCGATTGGTTCTGGTCGACGACGACCACGTTCATCGGGCTCACCCAATTGAGTGGTAACGACCTTGATGCCTTTCACCTTGCCATCCCCGACGATCTCGATCGGCTGACGATTAAATTTAAACTGAACGCCCTCTTCCTTGGCATTGGCAACTTCACGTTTCGATCCCGGCATATTTTCTTCATCACGCCGGTAGGCGCAGGTGACTGTTTCTGCTTCCTGACGAATAGAAGTGCGATTACAGTCCATGGCGGTATCACCACCACCAAGCACGACAACGCGCTTGCCTTCCATGCTCAGATAGTCAGCAGCATCTTTCTCATAGCCATGGCAGTGATTGACGTTTGAAATCAGAAAATCGAGCGCAGGATAAACACCTTCCAGATCTTCGCCGGGAATTCCCGCCTGCATATAATTATAGGTTCCCATGCCGAGGAAGACGGCATCGTATTCGTTGACCAGATCGTCGAACTGAACATCCTTACCGACTTCGGTATTTAGCTTGAAGGTAACGCCCATTTCTTCCAGGATTTCGCGGCGACGCTTAACCACTTCCTTTTCCAGCTTGAATTCGGGGATACCGAAAGTCAGTAGGCCGCCAATCTCGGGATACCGATCAAACACCACAGCACTAATGCCATTGCGTGCGAGGATATCGGCGCAACTTAACCCTGCCGGACCCGCACCAATAATTGCGACTTTTTTACCGGTGTCATGTACCTGCGACAGGTCCGGGCGCCAGCCCTGATCAAAAGCCGTATCAGAAATATATTTTTCGATGGATCCGATGGTGACCGCACCAAAACCGTCATTTAGCGTGCAACTGCCTTCGCACAGTCGATCCTGGGGACAAACACGGCCGGTAATCTCAGGCAGGCTATTGGTGCGATGTGATAGTTCCGCGGCTTCAGTAATGTTGCCCTCACTAACAAGCTTTAACCAATTCGGAATGTAGTTGTGGACTGGGCACTTCCATTCGCAATATGGAATGCCACAATGCAAACAACGATCAGCCTGTTCGGCGGCACGTGCGCCATCAAAGGCACCATAGATTTCCCGGTACTCTTTAATGCGAATTTCGGCCGCCTTTTTTTTCGGATCGTGGCGCTCGATTTGTATAAATTGAAAATTGTTACCCATAACTATGCCTGCTTGACGGCTAAACCGGGATTATTCCCCTAGGCAGCACGTCTCCGTAAATCTTCCAGTAAAGAATCGAGCTTGGCCGCTTTTGGCTTGACCAACCAGAACTTGCCAACACAGTCAGCGAAATTCTCCAGAATATATTTGCCGCGCTCACTTCCGGTTTCCGTCACAAATTCCTCAATGGTGTCGCGCAAGTGGTTGCGGTGCGCTTCCATGTGTTCGGGACCAATGCGCTCGATGTCCACGTCCTGGTTAATGCAATCAACAAAACTGTTGTCATCATCATAAACGTAGGCGAAACCGCCAGTCATGGCCGCACCAAAGTTGATGCCGGTCTTGCCTAGAACGGTAACGTGGCCTCCAGTCATGTATTCACAACCGTGATCACCGACACCTTCGACCACTGCCTGGCAGCCGGAGTTGCGCACACCAAATCGTTCACCGGCAAGTCCCGCCGCAAACAGCTTGCCGCCGGTGGCGCCATACAGGCAGGTGTTGCCAATAATGGTGGTTTCATAGCTGTTGAAACTGCTGCCTTTGGGCGGATAAATCACCAGCTTGCCGCCAGCCATGCCTTTGCCGACGTAGTCATTGGCATCGCCTTCCAGGTACATGTTTAGACCACCGGCGTTCCAGACACCGAAGCTCTGGCCGGCTGTGCCAGTCAGCCGCAAGGTAATCGGCTTGTCTGCCATACCAAGATTGCCGTGACGTACAGCTATCTCTCCTGAAAGTCTCGCGCCAATGGAACGATTGGTATTTCGTACTTCGTAATTGAACTCGCCACCCTGCTTCTTCTCTATTGCAGACAGGGTCTCGGCAACCATTTGTTCCGCCAGCTCGCCCTTGTCGAAGGGTGCATTCGATGCTTCGGTACAGTACTGAGGCTTGTCCGCTGCAACATCGCCATCGGAAATAATGGCCGACAGATCCAGCGACTGCTGCTTTGGTGTGTTGCCATCTATGGTTTCAAGTAAATCGGTGCGACCAATGGCATCACGCAGACTCTTGAGGCCAAGTTGCGCCAACCCATCACGCACATCTTCGGCAATGAAGCGGAAGTAATTCATCACCCAGTCGACTTCACCGCGGTAATGATCTAGTCGCAGCACCTTGTCCTGGGTCGCGACACCGGTAGCACAATTGTTCAGGTGACAAATACGCAGATACTTGCAGCCCATGGCAATCATCGGACCGGTGCCAAAACCAAAAATTTCTGCACCGAGAATCGCGGCTTTGATGACATCGTAACCGGTCTTGAGACCGCCATCTGTTTGCAGGCGTACCTTGTCGCGTAAGTTATTGGCGCGAAGTATCTGATGCGTTTCGGTAAGCCCCAGCTCCCAGGGACTGCCCGCATACTTCACCGAAGTTAATGGTGAAGCACCGGTACCGCCGTCGTAACCCGATATAGTGATCAGGTCAGCATAGGCCTTGGCGACACCGGCAGCGATGGTACCAACACCAGCCTCAGCAACCAGTTTGACCGATACCAGGCCGTCAGGATTGACCTGCTTTAGGTCAAAAATTAGCTGCGCCAGATCCTCGATTGAATAAATATCGTGATGCGGAGGTGGTGAAATCAACGACACGCCTGGTTTGCAATAGCGCAGTTCGGCAATGAGTTCGTTGACCTTGTGGCCCGGCAGCTGACCACCCTCACCAGGCTTGGCGCCCTGGGCAATCTTGATCTGCATAACCTCTGCTGAACGTAAGTAGGCCGGAGTCACACCAAAGCGTCCGGACGCAACCTGCTTGATCTTTGAGCGCCGCTCGGTACCGTAACGTTCCGGGTCTTCTCCACCCTCACCGGAATTGGAGCGTGCACCAAGACGATTCATCGCCTCCGCCAAAGTCTGATGTGCCTCGGGCGAAAGCGCGCCCAAACTCATGGCGGCAGAATCGAATCGGCTGACGATATCTTCAATTGGCTCGACCTCTTCTACAGCTATTGCATCCATATCTGCACGCAACTTCAACAGATCGCGCAGGTTGACCGGTTCGCGATCATTTACCAGCCGAGCGTATTCCTTCCATTTGTTGTAGTCGCCGAACCTGACTGCTTCCTGCATGGTTCCAACCACATCCGGGTTGTAGGCGTGGTCTTCACCGCCGTGTACAAACTTCAGCAGACCACCCTGATCAATATCTTTACGCTTATTCCACGCAACCTTGCACAGTTGCTTTTGATCATCATCAAAATGCTCGAAACGAATACCTTTGATACGATTGGTGGTGCCGACAAAACAAAGTTCCACCACTCCCTGGTCAATGCCTACGGATTCAAACAACTGCGCACCACGGTAACTGGCGATGGTTGAAATACCCATCTTCGACGTGATTTTGTACAGACCCTTGTTAATGCCCTTGCGGAAATTCTGCTCTAGCGTCGATGGATCATCGATTTCGGTGATCTCGCCATTTCGAATCAGGTCATTCAGGCATTCGTATGCCAGATACGGATAGACGCAAGTAGCACCGTAACCAATCAACACTGCGAAATGATGGGGATCTCGTGCCGTTGCGGTTTCCACCACAATATTGGCATCACAACGCAGACCTGCCTGCACCAGTCGATGATGAACAGCGCCGGTTGCAAACAGGGCATGCACCGGCTTGGTAGATTGATCAATATCGCGATCGCTCAACACCAACACAACCTTTCCCGCCTTGACGGCACTCTCAGCCTTGTTGGCGATGTCTTCGATAGCCGACTTGAGATCAGTATCAACCGGATAGTTCAGAGATATCGTTTCAATTGCATAATCATTTTCCATCCTGCCCAGCCCAAGCAGCTGACCAAACTTGCTATGCGATAACACCGGCGAATCCACCAGCAGGCGATCGGCGTGCTCGGGTGTTTCTTCGAACATATTGCGTTCACGGCCAAGACAGGTTTCCAGCGACATGACGATCTGTTCACGCATCGGATCAATCGGTGGATTGGTTACCTGCGCGAATTGCTGACGGAAATTATCAAACGGTGAGCGTACCAGGCGCGACAATACCGGGAATGGTGTGTCGTCACCCATGGAACCAACAGCTTCCTGGCCGGCCTCACCGAGCACACGAATAATTTGATCCCGTTCTTCGAAGGTCACCTGGAACATCTTTTGGTAGATATCCAGCTGTGCACTTTCCATGCGCTCTTTCGCGCTGTCTTCATGCAACTGCGACTTCAATCGGCGCGAGCGCTCATTCATCCATTGCTTGTATGGATGGGCACTCTTAAGCAAGGAATCGATATCATCGGGTAATAGAAGCTTACCGGTCTCGGTATCTGCGGCAATCATCTGGCCGGGCTTGAGACGCCCCTTCATCACCACGTCTTCGGGAGCATAGCCGTAGACACCAATTTCGGATGCCAATGTGATGTGACGGTCCTTGGTGACTACCCAGCGCGCCGGACGCAAACCGTTCCGGTCCATACTGCATGCGGCATAGCGACCGTCGGTCAATACGATGCCGGCGGGCCCATCCCATGGCTCCATGTGCATGGAGTTGTACTCGTAAAATGAGCGCAGGTCCGGGTCCATGGTTTCAACGTTTTGCCAGGCGGGTGGAATCAGCAGGCGCATTGCTCTGAACATATCCATACCGCCTGCGAGCAGAGCCTCCAGCATATTGTCGAGGCTGGAAGAATCCGAACCTTCCATATTCACCAGTGGCCTGATTTCCTCCATGTCGGGAATCAACGGTGTCTCGAACTTGTGTCCGCGTGCAACAGACCAATTGCGGTTACCCTGAACCGTATTAATTTCACCGTTGTGGGCGAGGAATCGGAAGGGCTGTGCCAGACGCCACTGGGGCCAGGTATTGGTTGAAAAGCGCTGATGGAATACCGCCAGCGAAGACTCCATCGAATCCTGATTCAGGTCTTTATAGAACACCGGCAGATTTGCCGGCATCACCAAACCCTTGTAGGAAATCACGCGCGATGACAGGCTGGCTATATAAAAGGTATCGTCGTCTGCCTCCAGGGCTTTTTCGGTACAACGACGGGCAATATATAAATGTCGCTCGAAGTCAGCCTCATCCATACCGTTTGCGGCATTAACAAAAACCTGCTCGATATCCGGTAGTGTCTTGAGCGCCTCTTCACCACAGGCTGACGGATCCACCGGCACCTTGCGCCAACCCGCAACCGTGAGACCTTGTCTGGTAATTTCCTGATCCAATCGTTGGCGCGCAGCGGATGCCTTTTTGCTGTCCTGATTCAGGAATACCATACCGATCGCGTACAAATCCGTAAGACTGATATTTTCCTGATCGGCCACTGTTCTAAGGAAAGTATCCGGCTTTCTCAGCAGCAGTCCGCAACCGTCACCTGTTTTACCATCGGCAGCAATCGCACCGCGATGGGTCAAACAGGCCAGAGAATTGATTGCGGTCTGGATAAGCCAGTGACTTGGCTCGCCATCCATCTGGGCAATCAAACCGAAACCGCAGCTGTCTTTCTCAAATGACGGCTGGTAGAGACCACCCAATTTTTGATTCTTGTTACTCACACTCACTACATACTCACACTGACAATGCCTGGTACCAGTGCTCCTGGTACGCTAGCTAAAAAATCGGGGAGGAAAGGAATTACCTTTTCTCCCCGGCGCAAAGGGCGGAAAAGTATACCGGCGCGGCAATAGGGGTTCAATTGCGCATTTAGCGCCAAAATAAGGGGAAATACAGGGTTATTTGCCTACCGCGGTTTGCGAATCGGAATTAAACAGGTGTTTCCGGGGCAAATAGTCTCCGATGCTCGGCAATCGCGTATCGATCGGTCATGCCGGCAATATAGTCGGCAATGATGCGGGCCCGACACTGATCCTCTGGCAGGTCACTGGCACGGCAGGTGTCGACCTTGGTCTGGTACTGAGGGGGTAACAGTTGTCCGTCTGACATGAAGGCGCCAAACAGTTCATTGATGATGCGGGCAGACTTCATACTCATTCGCCTAACGCGATAATGGTTGTAAAGGCTATTTCGCAGAAATCGTTTCAACTGCAACGTCTGTTCTCTCACTTCATCGCTGTAAGAAACCAGCGCCTGTGGTGCTCTTCTGACATCTTCCGCTGTGGCTACACCGGCACTATCCAGCTGACGCTGGCTGTTCTCGACCAGATCAACCACCATGCGATTAATCATGCGACGAATAATTTCATGAATTCGACGTCGTGAGTCGAGATCAGGATAAAGTTTCTGTACCTCGTCGAATTGTTCTGCGAATAACCTGGTTTCGCGCAGCTGTTCGAGCCCGATTAGGCCATAACGCAATCCATCATCGACATCGTGATTGTTGTAGGCAATTTCATCAGCAAGATTAACCAGCTGTGCTTCTGCACCAGGCTGTGTCTTGTTGACAAAACGGACCGCGACATCTCCAAGTTCACGTGCGACTTTGGTGGAACAATGTTTGAGAATCCCCTCCCGCGCCTCAAATGTGAGATTCAGTCCTGGAAAATCTGCATAACGTTCTTCCAGTTGATCGACTACGCGTAATGACTGCAGATTGTGCTCGAATCCACCGAACTCCTTCATGCAAGCGTTCAACGCATCCTGCCCGGTGTGCCCGAAAGGTGTATGTCCCAAGTCGTGCGCCAGGGCAATTGCCTCGGTAAGGTCTTCATTGAGTTTTAGTGATCGCGCAATTGATCGACCGATTTGTGCGACTTCGATGGAATGGGTCAGTCTGGTGCGGAACAAATCACCTTCGTGATTGACGAAAACCTGGGTTTTGTATTCCAGCCGTCTAAAAGCGGCACTGTGAACAATACGGTCACGATCGCGCTGATACTCGCTGCGGTAGGCAGGTGATGGCTCATGATGCTGACGACCACGGCTCTGCTGATCACTCGCCGCATAAGGCGCCAGGCTCATGCAGCACTCTCTCCCGGAGTTCTTACGTCAGCACCGCGACATTCATCCAGTGTTTCCTCGAGCCGCGTTTGATCAAAATTGTCACTGACAAACGCATCACCCACCGCATGGAACAGAACCAATCGCAATTGTCCCGCCTTTACCTTTTTATCTACCGCCATCAATTCGCTGAAGCGTTCTGTCGTCATCGTATCCGGCGCACGTACCGGTAGTTTTGCCTTGGCAAGAATTTGTTCAACCCGGTCAACATCGGCTTGATCAATCCAGCCCATGCGCCGAGACAGATCAGCTGCCATTGCCATTCCTGCTGCTACCGCCTCACCGTGCAGCCAGTTGCCGTAGCCCATACCGGTCTCAATGGCATGACCAAAGGTGTGACCAAGATTCAGTAGTGCCCGCTGCCCGGCTTCGCGCTCGTCCGCAGCGACTACCTCCGCCTTGTGCTGACAACTTCGATAGATAGCCGAAGTCAGCGTATCCGTATCACGTGCGAGCAACTTGTCCATATTCTCTTCAAGCCAGCCCAGGAATTCAGTGTCCCGAATCAATCCATACTTGATGACTTCTGCCAGACCTGCCGACAGCTCTTCGTCCGGCAATGTGTTCAAAGTATTGGTGTCTATCACTACACATTTCGGCTGATAAAACGCGCCAATCATGTTCTTTCCTAGCGGATGATTGATGCCGGTTTTTCCGCCCACCGAAGAATCCACCTGGGCCAATAGTGTCGTTGGAATTTGAATAAATGGCACGCCCCGTTGATAACAGGCAGCAGCAAACCCGGTCATGTCGCCTATCACACCGCCTCCGAGAGCAATCAGAGTAACGTGGCGATCACAGCGCTCTTCCAGGAGGCGATCAAAAATCCGATTTAAGTATTCCCAACTTTTGTATTGCTCACCATCCGGCAACACGATATCAATAGGGTCGTAGTCGGCGACCGCCTTCAGCGTTTGCTCAAGATAAAGCGGTGCCACGGTTTCATTGCTGACAACAGCTACCCTGGTACCTTCAATATGGCGCGTGAGAAGCTCAGGTTGTGACAACAAATCACTACCAATATAGATGGGGTAGCTTCTATCCCCGAGATCGAGTTCAAGCTTTTTCATAATCTGAAGACTTTATTTTTTCTATTACTTCTTTGGCCACGGTTCGAGCGGGTCGTTTGTCAGTTTCAATCACAAGATCTGCAACCTCACGATACAAAGGATCCCGTGTTTCCATAATTTCTTCCAGCTTCTGGCGTCGATCGCCTTCGTTCAATAAAGGTCGATTGCGATCCCTTCGCGTACGTTGATACAACACATCAACTTTCGCATACAAATAAACGACAAAACCCTGTTCACTCAGAATTTGTCTATTCTCTTCAGCCAGGACAATGCCGCCACCGGTAGCTAACACCAGATTATCTTCGGTGCTTAAATCCTTTAGCATCGCTGATTCCCTTTTTCGGAATCCATCCTCACCCTCAATTTCGAAGATGAGCGGAATCGAGGCGCCTGTGCGATTCTCGATTTCATGGTCAGTATCTTTGAACTGTTTACCCAATAAATCTGCCAGGTATCGGCCAATTGTCGATTTGCCGGCACCCATGGGGCCAACCAAATATATACTTCTGGGGATTTCCATAGTCGGCATGATAAGCCAACTGGTGTGGGGGAATGCAAGTCCGGGCGCCTAATTGGCACCCGGACTCCAATATCTACCTTAAACCAACCTTGTCGGACAGGATTTTGGGTGTAAGGAAAATAAGCAGTTCAGTTTTATCCTTTTTCTCTTCCTTACCTTTAAATGCCCAACCTATCAAAGGTAGGCGCCCGAACAACGGCACCTGAGTTACGGTTTTACCACCATCCTGCTCATAGATACCACCAATCGCAATGGTTTCACCGTTGTCTAGCAGGACGTTGGTCTCAATCTTTTTCTTATTTACCAAACCCGACGCAACGTCAGCGAAATTATCCTTGGTGACCACCACATCGAGTATCACACGACGGTCTGGTGTTATTTGTGGAGTAACATCGAGCTTTAACACCGCTGTCTGGATCTTTGACTGACCCGACCCAACAGAGAACTCGCGTTCCTGACCTTGTTCGATTGTCGCTTTTTGCTGATTCGCAGTAATAATGCGTGGGCTGGAAATAATCTTTCCTTCGTTTTCCTGCTCCAGCGCGGTCAACTCGAGTTGCAGCAGCTCTCCCGATCCCAATCGTGCCAACGTAAAGGCGATCTGTCCGGGATTGCTAAGTCCAATGCCGGTGGACGGCAGGTCAACATTCAGTCCATCGGTGTTGGCAGTAAGGGCATTATTGGTAACGATATCGACGTTCCCTTCCAGGCTACCGGTTATATTCAATCCATCATTTGGAGGATTACCGGTCTTGGTGGCACCAAAACGAGCACCAAGTGACTTGGCAAACTTGTGCGTCGCTTCAACCAGCCTCGATTCAATCATTACTTGCTCAACCGGCTGATCCAGTAAGGCGATAAGTTTGCGCACCTCTGCTATTTTTGTCGCCGTATCCTGTATCAGGATCGAATTCGTTCGCTTATCAACCGTAACCTGGCCACGTTTTGACAGCAATGAGTTCTCGGTAATCTTTTGTTCACCGGCATAGGAAACAGTTTGAAACGGATTGGTTGATGTCACACCGGATTCAACCGCTTTCACAGATTTTAACAACGCCGCGATATCTGATGCCTTGGCGTAGTTAATATGTATTAACTCAGATACTAAAGGCGCGATCTCCCGTACGATTTTCTTGGCTTCCAACTGGGCCTTTTCTTTAGCAGCCAATTCTCGTTCCGGTGCGATGACGACGACATTGCCTTTTTGGCGCATACCCAGATTCTTACTTTCAAGAATCAGGTCCATGGCATGATCCCAAGGCACATCTTTTAAGCGCAGAGTCAGGTTACCGGAGACACTGTCTGAAATTACAAAATTTAGACCGGTAAAATCTGCCAGTACCTGAAGCGCATCGCGTACGGAAATGCGTTGAAAGTTCAGAGATAACTTCTCGCCCGTATAGCCGTACTCGTCCTTTACCCTCTTTTCTTCTTCGCTTTCGGGAATTGGCTTAACATTTACCGTAAATACGTTACCCGCCTGGTAAGCCAGATGCTCATATCTTCCTGTAGGCGTAATTACGACGCGCGTATTCCTTCCTCGGGAAAATGTGTCAATCGTTTTTACTGGCGTAGCAAAATCGACCACATCCAGTCGTTTCTGTAATTCCACGGCCGCACTGGCGTCCAGGAAATCAACCAGAATCTTTCCTGCTTGTTCGCGAATGTCGACACCGACTTGTGGGTCTGACAGTGTCACCAGAATTTTTGCGCCGCCGTCAGGTTCTCGCCGGAAATCAATGTCCGTCACACTATGCTTACCGGTACCTGTTGTGCCGGCAAAGTGAGTTGTCCTTCTTTCAGACTTTTTAACCCCCGCAACGGTAGGACTAGCAACAGTAATAACGTATGCGTTTTCCTGGACACTCGCGGTATAAGCAACTGCCTGATACAGGCTCAACACCACGCGCGCTCTATCAGCTGACTCGACAACATTCACGGTGTCTACTGCACCTGTTTTAATCGGTACCGATTTCTTAACCAGATGGATACCTGTATTGGGGAAATCCAGTGAGATTCGAGCTGGATTAGTGATCTGGAATGTATTTGGTTTGGCCGGTGTCTGCGCCATCTTCAGGGTGATTTGTACGCGACTACCTGGAAGTTTGGTGTAAAGGACATCAGTAATCGCGTTGCCGCCCTTGCTCACGGTCATCTCTGAGCGGGCCTTGCCAGCATCACCTTCTGACTTAGATAGGTAGATTCTTAATTCGCGCCTTTTATGATCAACTTTCAATTGACCCGGTTCTTTCATCAGGAAATCGATATTGGTCGATGTTCCGTTACCGGCAAGATATGGGAACACACCTTTTACAATTCCACTCCCCTCGAGATCGAGAATCGAAGTCCCTAGTGTCGTATCGTTAACAATAACGCGTAGCCGTTTGCCGCCCTCGAAGCTGCGGGTTTCAACGGAAGAGACTCGCGCGGACGTCTTAACCGTCAATACCGGTTCTTCGCCCTTCGATCGCCACTCGACCGACTTGATCTGCTCCGCTAGCGCCGAACCCGCTGCGAAAAACGAAAGCATAATTAGTGAACGGGCGACGAATCGACCGAATGTCTTTGTAATAGCTTTTTGTTCCATCATTGGCCTTGCCTCTTGATGAATTATTCTCTCAATTTGATTGATGCTTCACGCTCGATCCAGTCACCAAGTGAACTGCGAACCAGTTCGACTAATGCGATCTTGTCCTCGGTAACCTCGGTTATCATGCCGTAATTCCTGCCCATGTGATTTCCGACTTTAACCCGGTGCATTTCGCCACCGGCACTGCGTACACGGATAATTGCCCAAATATCTTTGCCCTTTTGCAATGTCCCAACCATCGTCAGAGCATCTAATGGGTATTGCTCCAGGGCTTCTTTTGCTCGAGTCAGGTCCGGTCCGAGGCCACTGGCCGATGCAGCTGCATCACTAGCCGCTACAGCAGCGCGACGTAAATTGGCTCTTGCAAACGGATCCGGCAACTTATAAGCGGTATAGGCAAATTTTTCGAAAACCTTGACCTCCGGAATCGGATCCACTCTTGGCTTTCTATTCTTGTGCGTATTTTCAGTAAACTGGCGCAGATCTGTCAGTCCGTCACTTCCACAGCCGGACAACACAATCGCCAACAGTAAGATGCCTGTAAGTCTAGTCTGCATTGTTTAAATCCTAACGCCTTCTCTTGCGCTTGCGCTTCTTCTTACCAGCTTTACGAGTTTCTTTTGCACTTAGGTATCGATAGGTTTTTGCAGTCGCCGACATCTGCAGTAGCTTGCCCCGTTGTTTCTTTCCACCGCCGCTAATCGTGATACCACTGATCGTTACGATTCGCGGCAACGCAGCGACATCGCTTACGAATCCCGCGATCTGATGATAGGGTCCCGAAACTTTAATGTTAATTGGTAGCTCGGCATAAAATCCTTTCTTACGCTCTTTACCAGGCTTAAACAGATTAAAATTGAGGCCGCGGCCCAAACCTGCCTGGGTAATGTCGACCAACAAGTCGGGGACTTCAGTAGAATTGGGTAACTGGCGCAGCAGACTACCGAAAGTCTGGTTCATATCTTCCATCTGCTGTTGGTAGGCTGGCAAATTTACCGCCAGCGCCTTCTTATTGGTAAAGGTAGCTTTCAGCTTATCTTCTTTTTCCTGTGCCGTTTTATACTCTTGCAGCTGGTCTTGAATGATGAACCAGAAACCGGCAAATAGTATTAATATGGCAATAATGCCTACACCAACAGCCTTAATGGCCATTGGCCACTGGGAAAAATCATTCCAGTCTATTGCCTGTAGATCTTCCAGCTTCATTTCTTCTTGCCTTTTTTCAGCACCTTGGTGGTTCCTTTAGGTGTTGCACGTTGCTTAACAGTCAAATCAAAACTGCTAATCCGCCCACCGCCTTTACCTTTGGCGCGAACAATTTTGAGATTAGGATTGGTAAACCACTGCGACGAATCAAAATTACGCATAAGCGCTGACACGCGCGCGTTTGATTGCGCAGCGCCTTTAAGAATCAGCGAGTCCCCTTTTTGTTGTAACCGCGTATAGTGAACACCTTCAGGTAGTGTTTGCACCAGCTCGTCCATGATATGGACCATACGTGTGCGGTCAGCTTGCAGTTTGTAAATAACATTCATGCGTGCGACCAATTGCTTGCGCTTTTTCTTAATATTAGAAATCTGTTTGATGACTTTATTCAGCTTATTGATTTCCGCTTGCAGGTACTTATTTCGCTGGTTCTGCTCTTCAATCATCCCGCTGACGTGGAGATGAGCATAGAAAACCACCAGGCCCATCAGCATCCAGGCGAATACACCGATACTGAGCAGCTGGCGATCCTGCTCTTTGCGCTGCATATCGCGCCATGGCAGAAGATTGATGCGCGTAGCCATTAGTCGAAACTCCGCATCGCCAAACCACAAGTGATCATCAGCGATGGTGCATCGTTGCTTAACACCTGAGGCTTGATTCGCGACGCAAGTGACATGCTGGAAAAGGGATTGGCGACCATTGCCGGTACGCCGACGCGAGCCGCCACCAATTCGTCAATGCCCGGAATCTGCGAGCAACCGCCGGCCAAAATTATTTGGTCAATGCTATTAAAGGTGCTGGATGAGTAAAAGAACTGAAGCGCACGCATCACTTCCTGACACAATGCCTCCATAAACGGTCGCAAGACATCGGTCTGATAATTGTCCGGTAGTCCGCCCTGCTTTTTCGCCAAACCGGCTTCTTCATAAGATAAGCCATATCGACGTTGTATCTCCTCAGTAAGCTGACGCCCGCCAAAAGTATGGTCACGCGTATAAACTGAGTTGTTGCTGTGCATGACATTAATATTCGTTGCGGTGGAACCAATATCCATTACCGCAACGGTCTTCTCCATGCCTGCACCGGGCATATGATGTGCGATTAGCTCGTATGCGTTTTCCATCGCATAAGTTTCGATATCAACGACACCAGCCTTCAATCCCGCGGTTTCTATTACCGCAACGTAATCGTCAACGATCTCCTTACGGCAGGCAGCCATCAATACCGGCTTTTCTTCGTCTTCTTCTTTTTCTTCGTCATCTGAACTCGGCGTTTCAAGCACCTGCCAATCCAGATTAACTTCATCAAGAGGATAAGGAATGTAATGATCCGCCTCCATATCCACCTGCGCCACTAGCTCAGCGTCACCCAAGGATGCGGGAACTTTTACGGTCTTGGTAATCACATGTGCGCCAGCAACGGCGACGGCGGCAGATTTGGTCTTGGTGCCGGAACGTTTGACGGCTCGCTGTACAGCTTCGGCGACCTGATCCACCTCGGTAATGGCGTGCTCCACCACCGCATTTTGAGGCAGGGGCTCAACGGCATAACGTTCGACACGATAGGTGTCGGCGTTCTTGCTAAGCTCAAGAACTTTAACGGACGAGGCACTGATATCGATTCCGATCAGTGGCGGTCGCTTCTTCTTGAATAAATCCGTGAGTTTTGGCACTCGATCTGCCTTATTTATCAGTCAGTTATATGAGATACATGCACCTATGCATGAAATACTACCCCCAAATATAGACGATGACAAACCAAAAAACCAAATATGCTTTAAGTATCAGCGCCTTTAGCCTTATACTTGAGCCCCTGAATTAGCTCTTCCAGCCCGATTATTGGCCAGCAAATAACGACGATTTGATCCCCGCATGAAAAGGCTTTTTAGCAGCTGGCGCCGTTCCGGAGCATCAGGAACCCCGTCTGAATCTGGCTCACTTACTGGCAAGCTCAAGACTCATTTGCGCTCACCCAGGCGTATTTTGCTGTTTGCTGGCCTGGGAACGGTATTTGCTATCGGTCTCGCCGGTCTCGCCACCATCATCGTCCTGCTACCTACTTTGCCCTCAGTAGAAAACATAGCAGAAGGACGGCTAAAGGTGCCGATGCGTGTGTATTCTGCCGAGGGTCGATTAATTGGCGAGTTTGGCGAGGAACGCCGCATTCCGATTGCCATTTCCGAGGTACCGAAAGACCTTATTAATGCAGTGCTCGCCGCCGAGGATGCCGAATTCTACAATCATTGGGGTGTCGATTTTCGCGGTGTTCTTCGCGCTGCTATCGCCAATCTTCAATCCGGTGGCCGCATGCAGGGCGCGAGCACCATTACCATGCAGGTGGCGCGTAATTTCTTTCTCAGTCCGGAAAAGAAATGGACGCGAAAGGTCAAGGAGGCCCTTCTTGCCTTCAAAATTGAGTATGCCCTGACCAAGGACGAAATTCTTGAGCTCTACTTTAATAAGATCTTCCTCGGACATCGCGCCTACGGTTTTGCCGCTGCCGCACAGATCTACTACGGCCGACCGCTGGCGGAATTAACACTTCCTGAAAAGGCGATGCTAGCCGGTCTGCCCAAAGCGCCCTCCGGTAACAATCCGCTGCGCAATCCAGAACGTGCAACCGAACGACGCAATTACATTCTGGGCCGCATGGCCAAAATTGAATTCATCGATGCCGAAATGCTTGCGGAAGCACAGGCAGCTCCCATCACCGCCAGCAAGCACCGCTTCGAGTACGACGTAAAAGCACCGTATGTCGCCGAGATGGTGCGGCAGTATATGTATGACACTTATGCGGAACACACTTACGCCGGTGGTTTTCATGTTCACACCACGATTCGCGCTGAAAACCAGCATGCGGCCAACAAGGCAGTCCATGACGGCCTGCTCGCGTATGAACAGCGCCACGGCTTCCGCGGGCCGCTCGCGAGGATCAGATTACCGAAGCAACTGGATAAGGATTTTCTCGACGAAATCCTTAAAGACTACCGTCAGATCGGCGGGCTCATTCCCAGCATCATTCTTGTCACTGGCGAACAGAATGCGGCGGCCTACACACAAGACGGTTACGTGGTGCAAATCAACTGGGATGGGCTTAAGTGGGCCAAGCGCTACCGCACCCTCAACATCCAGGGCCGTGATCCGAAAAAGACGCGGGATATTTTTCGCGCCGGTGATGTTATTTATCTGGAAGAAAACGGTAAAACTGGTTGGAGTCTTGCGCAGGGACCAGTGGTCTCCGGTGCCATCGTTTCCCTCAACCCTAATAACGGAGCCATCCTGGCACTAACCGGTGGCTTCGATTTTTCCCACAGCAAGTTCAATCGCATAACCCAGGCGGAACGACAGCCGGGCTCGAATATCAAACCATTTCTGTACTCGGCCGCATTGGCAAAAGGATATACCGCAGCGAGCACCATCAGCGGCGCGCCAATTGTTATCGAAGACAAGAATCTCGAAGGCGAATGGAAACCGGAAAATTACAGCGGCAAGTTCTTTGGCCCAACGCGCTTACGTCTGGCCTTAACCAAATCCATGAATCTGGTGTCGGTTCGCCTGTTACGAACCATTGGTGCCAACTATACGGTTTCCTACATGGAACGTTTTGGTTTTAGCAAAGAAAAGTTACCGAATAATCTGTCGCTAGCACTGGGTAGCGCATCGTTTACACCGCTGGAAGTGGTATCGGGATTTTCGGTGTTCGCCAATGGCGGATATCGCATCGAACCGTATCTGATTTCCCGTGTAGAAGATGCCGAGGGAAATATTCTGGAGCAGGCGAACCCAACCATTGTCTGCCCGGAGTGCCCGGAAACAGCGACGCTTTATACGGACGAAATCGATCGGAAAGAAGACGAGACCAAACCAAAAGCAGTAGCAGAGACAGCACCGGTCAAGCCGGAGGAGTCTCTACTGGCAACCCCGGTTGATTCCGATGCAGTTAATTTGAGTGCGCAAAAAACAGAGGCTGCTTCGATTGAACCGGAGATTATTGAGCCTCGTATCGCACCACGTGTGATCACCGCGGAGAACGCCTTCATCATGACAAGCATCATGCAAGACGTGGTGAAACACGGCACCGCTCGACGGGCGCTGGCATTGAAACGTAATGATCTCGCCGGAAAGACCGGTACTACCAATGAGTTTCGCGATGCCTGGTTCTCGGGATTCAATGGCAATATCGTCACCACCGCATGGGTAGGTTTTGATCAACCAAGCTCGCTTGGGCGCCATGAGTCCGGGGCCAAAGCGGCGCTGCCGATCTGGATTGACTATATGCGCGTTGCGCTAAAGGGCAGCGAAGAAACTGAGCTCAAGCAGCCGGACAATGTGTTCGCACTGATGGTCGATCCCGAGACCGGCAATTACGTTGGCCCGGTTCCCGAGGAAGTTGATTCCGAAGCTACTTCGGGGCTTGAAGAAGTTAGCGAAGAAACCGCAAGCGAGGAAGAAACGGCACAGGAAGAGACCGTTACAGATCCCGATGCGCCAGAAAAGCCTGAGCCGATCAAGGAATACTTCATTGCTGGCACCGAGCCCAAGGGCGTGGTCACTATAAGTGGAGACGATCCGGACGCCGACACTTCATCCCCACCGACTCCGCCAGCGGCAGACGGTGGCCTGGAAGGACTATTCTAGAATGAAGACAACGCGCCGTCAGACACACACCCCGCGGCGCGCGGCCAACCATGCCCGCCTCCGGGTCGCTGCTGAAGCCGCTCGCATACTCGCTGAAGAAGGTGCGCAGGATTTTCATCTTGCCAAGAAAAAAGCCGCAGAGCGTTTGGTGGTGGACGGCAAATCAGGTTTGCCGACCAACGAAGAAGTTGAGCAGGCCCTGCGCGATCACCTTCAAATTTTTCAATCAAGAGAACTTGCTGAACGCGCTAACGTGCACCGCCAGATTGCGCTTAAAGCAATGAACTTTCTGAGCGAGTTTTCACCTCGCGCTGTCGGAAACATCTTGACCGGTGTCATACCGCCGCACAGCGATGTTCAAATCCATCTATGCGCCGACAGCCCGGAGCAAATTGCACTGGCCCTAATGCAGCACGACATACCGTATGACGAATCTAGACGCCGTCTTCGTTTTGGCGGAGACCGTTACCAGGAAATGCCGACTTGCCGATTCACTGCCGAGAACATCAATATCGAACTGGTTATATTTTCGGCATCAGAGTTTCATGAACCACCACTGAGTCCGATAGATGGCAAGCCCATGAAACGGGCCGCATTGAAAGAATTGGAAAAGATCGTAAAGAATGCAAATGCCTAATGCGCCCTTCTTTCTCCAAGTTTCTTCTTGGCGTATCAGCGACTAAGCACACATTTCTCCCCGGCTTCCTTGTCCTGTAGAATCCGCTGCCGATTGGCAGGTTTCCTGTGTAGCGATTTTCGGCAGTAAATAATTTGAAGAACCATATCCAGCATCTTTTAAATCAGGCGATCACCGGACTCCAGGGTGGCGGTGGACTGCCTGATGAGCTCGAAATATCAGTCGAAGTTGAACGCGCACGCCAGAAAGGTCACGGCGATTTTGCCAGCAATGTGGCAATGACGTTAGCCAAGCCGGCACGTAGCGCGCCGCGTGACCTGGCAGAGAAAATCATTCAGGCATTACCGGCTTCTGAGTACATTGAAAAAGTGGAAATTGCTGGTCCCGGTTTCATTAATTTCTATCTGACGCCGATCGCTACCCAGCGGGTGGTGCCCGAAATCCTAACAACCAAAGAACGTTTTGGAACCAGCGAAATGGGCGTGGGTAAACGCGTACAGGTTGAGTTTGTTTCGGCCAATCCTACGGGACCGCTACATGTCGGTCATGGTCGCGGTGCAGCCTATGGCGCCACCGTCGCCAATCTACTCAAAGCTGTTGGCTATGATGTTCACCGCGAATACTACGTGAACGACGCTGGCCGCCAGATGGACATCCTTGCCGTCAGCGTCTGGCTTCGTTATCTCGATCTCTGTGGCGAAACTGTCACGTTTCCCGTCAATGGTTACAAAGGCGATTACGTCTGGGACATCGGTGCCACACTGCACCGAGAGCAAGGTGACCGCTTTCGCCAAGCCACCGATACCGTATTCGCTGATCTGCCGCCGGATGAAGGCCAGGAAAACGGTGACAAGGAAAAACATATCGATGGTCTGATTGATCGTGCCAAAACATTATTGGGTGAAGACGACTACCGGGTAGTTCATCGCCAAGGTTTGCATGAGATTCTGGACAATATTCGTCGCGACCTTGAAGAATTTGGTGTCACTTACGATGACTGGTTCTCGGAACACAAGCTGGTGGAAACCAGTGCCGTGGCCACCGCTATTGATCGCTTACAGCATTCCGGTCACGTCTATGAAAACGGCGGTGCCTTGTGGTTCCGTTCTACCGACTTCGGTGACGAAAAAGATCGCGTTGTTGTGCGCGACAATGGCCAGCACACCTATTTCGCCGCCGACATCGCCTATCACATGGACAAACTCGAGCGTGGTTTCGAGCGAGTTATCGATGTCTGGGGCGCCGATCACCACGGCTATGTACCGCGAGTGAAAGCGGCGTTGTCCGCCATTAATGACGATCCTTCGAAGCTCGATGTCTTGCTGGTGCAATTTGCCGTTCTGTACCGCGGCGGCGAGAAGGTACAAATGTCCACGCGCAGCGGTGAGTTCGTTACCTTGCGTGAATTGCGCAATGAAGTTGGCAATGACGCGGCACGATTCTTTTACGTCATGCGCAAGTGTGAGCAACACATGGATTTCGATCTGGATTTGGCCAAATCACAATCGAACGATAATCCGGTGTATTACATCCAATACGCCCATGCACGCGTACGTAGCGTCTTTCGTCAAATGAAAGATAAGGACATGACTCACGATGTTGTCATGGGGAATGACAATCTAGATCGTCTGTCTGAAAAACACGAACGGGATCTGATGGCGACGCTGGAGCGTTTTCCCGAACTAGTTGAACAGGCGGCCTTGAAGCATGAGCCACACATGCTGGTGCATTACCTCCGCGACCTCGCCAACGACTTCCATACTTATTATAACGCTCACACCTTCCTGATAGGTGACGAAGCCCTGCGCAACGCACGCCTGAATCTGATCGAGGCCACGCGTCAGGTCATCGCCAATGCGCTTGCATTGTTAGGCGTCTCTGCGCCGGACAGCATGTAATCATGGCAGCCGCGCGAAGAAAAAAGAGTGCAACGCGCGTCAGAAAAACCACCACGCGCCGCCGCACCAGCGCACGTCGTACCCGCACAGGTCCGCGCAAATTGCCCAATTGGTCGTTATTAATTTTGGGGCTTGCCATCGGTATCGTGGTGGCAGTGCTGGTTCAGTGGGTGGCGAGCACGGCCAGAACACCGGGTAGTGGACTTCACAATCTGCTGACCCGCCCGGACAAGCCAACCGTGCAAAAGAAAACCAAAGTCGCGAAACCGCGACCGAAAACAACATACGACTTTTACAATATCCTGCCCGGGGAAGAAAAAGTTATTCCTGACCAGGAATGGGAAGGTATTGGCAGAACACGTGAGCCAGATGTTAGTTATGTTTTACAGGCGGCCGCGTATAACAACTACAAAGATGCAGATCGATTGAAAGCACAACTGGCGTTCAACGGATTAAGTTCAGAAATTCAGAAAGTCACAGTCGGAAATAAAAAGACTTACTATCGAGTTCGACTCGGCCCCTTCGATCGAGCGATTGATGCGGAAGATGCCAACATGAAACTGTCTAAGTTGGGTATTAAGGCCTTGAGACTGAAGGTGAAAAATAACTAGGCTAGGAATTGCGCCAATGGGGTGGGTAGGTTGCATTAAAACCTGGTAGAGCTCCTAAACTTTTACACCACTCTGCAAGGCGAGGATATTTTTCATCAAACGGCAAGAACTGTAAATCAAGGTCTTTTGCAGCCGGTTTGTTAGCGGCGCGCAACAACCCGGCTACTAGGGGATACAGCACGATATCCGCAGCAGTTATCGACTTACCAATCAACCACGTGTCGATTCTATTATCTATTCCCGTTAGCTCGCTATTTATAAGCCCGGCTTGCGTGTTTAGTAATTCCTCCTTATCGGCCACGATATCGCCAAACACAGCGCGAGTAATCGAATGACTGTTAGGAAGAATATAATTTTCAATCTCATCAATTTGCTGATTGATTTTTGCTTCCTCAGCTCCATCATTTCCAAATAGTGGTGGCTGCGGAAAACATCGATCGATATACCTTATGATCGCGATCGACTCGCCCATGGTCAAATCTCCATGTCGTAGAGTGGGAACTTTGCCGCGTGGGTTTAAGTCTAGAAATTCTTGACTTGTTAGCTCGCCATCGCTTACGGATAGTAGGTGCGACTTAAAAGGAACTTGTTTAACAGCAAGTGCCAGCAATACTCGCCAACTATAAGGACTACCACTGATCCAGAAAACTTCGACTTGGGGCTTTTCGTTCATACGTAAAACCTCCTGAATCATAAAAACGGTGAAAAACCGTTTTTTGTAAATTAATAGCGAACTATTTCAGATTGATCGGGCAAATCGTGATTGATCGTATTAACTGTTTTTGAGGTTTTTCAAAAAACGATTGGTATGGACAAATATTCCTACAAATATCCCAAGATCGATAAGCGCCGCCAAAAATGTCGGCAACATTTCGCTTAGGCGACTACCAATGGCATAGGTAATTACCGCCGCCAACAGGAATGAAGGAAACATTGTCATCAGTCTGGCTCGCAGCCTGTATACGTGGCCTATCCCTCAAAAAGGTTGGCGCCCTTGTACATAGCATCAATTTCCTTGGCCAAATGCTTTTCTATCTTGCTGCGTTTCAGTTTCAGTGTTGGTGTCATAAAACCGTTTTCAACTGACCAGGGCTCCGCGATACGTTTAACGTGATGGATACGCACCCAACCCGGAAATTCTTCCAGGCGACTGTTGGCGCGTTTACACAATTCCTTTTCATCTTCCAACGCACTGACCGCAAGCAGGGAAAGTTGCGCGCGGCCCTCTCCAATTACCATCACTTGCTCAAAATTGGTATCCATCATGATGGCCTGCTCGACATCGCCTGGCGGTAGCTTCTCACCATTGCTCATAACAATAATTTCTTTCGCGCGACCAGTGATATAAAGCTTGCCATCACGAAACTCTCCGATATCACCAGAATGGAACCAGCCATCGTCATCAATTGCGGCCTTGGTCGCTTCCTCATTATTCCAGTAACCCAGCATGATTAGCGGGCCGCGAATCAGAATCTCGCCGTTGTCATCCAGCTTGACCTCCGCATTGGGCAATGGCCAACCGACAGAGGCCGGATCATTATCGTCCAGTGTCTGCACGGTTGCGATTGGTGAAGTTTCTGTCAGACCGTAACCTTGGAGTATTGGCAAGCCCAATCCAACAAACACGCGCGCAAGATCCGACGACAAGGCTGCAGCACCCACAAGGATGATGCGAATGCGGCCACCCAGGCGTCGCTGCAATTTTTTTGCGACCAGCAATTTAAGGACTGGCCATACCAAATGATCCTTGAGGCTGGCCTCGCCACGGAAACGGCGCCAACCGACGCCGGTTGCCGCATTAAACAATTTAGTTTTGAGCGAACCTGGTGGCAGGCCCGCCTGCATCTTGGCGTAAATGCGCTCGAAGATTCGTGGTACGCAAACCAGGATAGTGGGCTTATTTGAGGCGATGTCCTCACCCAGCTCGGTAATACCGCGCGCGTACACGGTGTGGGCGCCAGTGATTACGCCAACATAATAACCCACGGTACGTTCGAACATGTGAGACAGCGGCAGGAATGAAACAAAACGGTCTTTATCAGTTATTGTGACAACAGTCAGGCCGGCATCAGCATTGGACAAGATATTGTAATGACTCAGCATCACGCCCTTGGGTCGACCGGTGGTGCCCGAAGTGTAAACAATCGTCGCCAGCTCCTTGCCGTCAATATCTGATTGCTCGGGCTCACCCGCGTTTTCCGGTAACCAGTCTTTTAGACCAATAACATGGTCGTGCCTGTGTTCGGGAGTCGCCAGGGTAACAAGGCGCTTAAGCGTTTTTACATCGCTCTCAAGCTCGGGCCAGATCTCATCAGTCTCTAGCACCAGTAGTTGCACGCCGGAATCATTCATGCACCAGGCCATGTTATCTGGCCGGTCACCAAAATAGAGTGGCACTGTAATCAAACCCAGACCGGTTGCCGCCTGGTCAAAGATCGCCCACTCGATTCGATTACGCATACACACCGATACACGATCTCCCGGCTTCAAACCCTCGGCTTTCATCGCCGCTTGCCAGCGCGCCACTTCGTGTGCGGTCTCACGCCATGTGTAATCTGTCCAAACACCGTCGCTGTATTGTCGATAGGCAGGTGCATCCGGGGTGTCGCTGACTCGCGCAGCGAAAACCTGCGAGATGTTTGTTGATTCATTAATAGGTATCTGCATGCCGTCCCCCGATTGTTATAGAACTACTCTACCCGATGAGCTTTGTATCCGACCAGCCGCTGTCCGGTTCGAAACGTTTTCCGTAGGCTTCAACCAGACGATGCAGACGATGCTGAATATTGTCTGCGCCCTCACTGCGCGCGTAACGCATTGGCCCGCCACGAAACGGTGCGAAACCAGTGCCGAACACCATGCCGGCATCAGCCGCCCTGTTATCTGATACCACCTTCTCGCGCAGACAGGCAACTGTCTCGTTTAATTGCCGCAAAATCAGGCGGTCTGCGATGGGAATATCTCGTCGCACAGCGCCAGAACTGCCTACAGGTTTGCCATTCTTGTAACGATAAAAACCGCTGCCACTTTTCTTACCAAGCTTGCCGGCGTTGACCATATCACGCAGTTTTTCAGGCACTTGCATCCCCAGTGGCTCGGCCAGTTCTTCTGCCACCGAAAGACAAATATCCAGCCCCACGGTATCGGCAAGGTGGATCGGACCCATGGGCATTCCGAAATCCGTGGCTGCGCGATCTACATCGGCCATGGCTATCCCCTCTTCCACCATATTCATGGCCTCCATCAGATATGGCATCAGAATGCGATTCACCAGGAAACCCGGACTGCTTTTGACGTCGAGCGGTAAACGGCCGATAGCGGTAGCAAATGAGCGCGCGCGACTCATTACTTCCTCCGAAGTTTTTTCCCCGCGAACGATTTCGACCAACTGCATTTTGGCCACAGGATTAAAAAAGTGCAGGCCCACTAAGCGCTCCGGCTGCGTTAGCCCTTCACCAATTTCTTCCAGGGGAATGCTTGAAGTATTGGTAGCAAGCAACGCGCTTTCTTTTGTTTGCACTTCCGCTTGCTGAAAGATCTTTTGCTTCACATCGAGCCGTTCCACCACTGCCTCGATCACCAGATCGGCGGCACGCATTCCATCACCACGTAAATCTGGCATCAAACGATCCATTGCCTCCTGGATATCACGCGGTTTCTTTAGGCGCTGCTTGTACAAATCGTGGGCGCGTTTCATTGCGTGCGCGATGGTTTCTTCATTGAGGTCCTGAAGCGTGACCCGAAATCCTTTTAATGCCGACCAGGCAGCGATGTCACCACCCATAGCGCCAGCACCAATGACGTGCACGTGTTGAATATTGTGCACAGCCTTTCGGCCCTTGCGCTTGAGCTCTTCGCTGGATAAAAAAATCTGTACCAGGTTACGACTGACATCACCGACGATG
>CAJICK010000108.1_pt1 | contig 44614 bp, 53 predicted proteins | sample 9199621 | NCBI WGS metagenome assembly CAJICK01 (sample SAMEA7708342, study PRJEB35096) | sediment metagenome | biome: marine neritic benthic zone biome [ENVO:01000025]; feature: sediment [ENVO:00002007]; material: shallow marine sediment [ENVO:03000034] sea grass bed [ENVO_01000059] ... | reverse complement strand
CGGTCCACCACCTGTTCGACATCAGTGCGCCGATTGCGCAGGTAGGGATCGTCCATTTGTTCAAATATCTCTCCAACTCCTTGCCCTGAATGCTCAAAGCCCACTCGGCATTGCACTTATGCTTGCGTATGCTTTCGATGGGGGCCTCTGCAATTAACTTGTCCGCAAGAATAAGAAGATGCGTCTCGATAAAGCTCCCGGTTTCTGCAGGTGCATTTGCAGGGATATGTTTATGCACACGTTCCAGCTGAAGATGCGAACGTTTGATAGCCGTCTGGAAACGCTTTACTTCATTTTCGATCAGTGGCTTCGGGACATTGTATTCCGGCACGGCGATCTTGGCGCGTCGGAGCACATGAGCTGTGCCGATGCAGATGCCACTGCTTACGCCGGTACCGTGTAAGGCAAGCATTACTCGTTTTCTCCGAAGTAGTCGTTAATTAACGTGACAAGCGATTCAATCGCTTTGCCTTCATCATTACCGTTGGCGCACAGCTTCAGCTCCGTTCCCCTGGAAGCGGCCAGCATCATGATACCCATTATGCTTTTTGCATTGATGGTTTGACCATTTCGGGACAGCGAGATGTCGGACTCGAATTCCGACGCCAGTTTCACAAACTTGGCCGAGGCGCGTGCATGCAATCCAAGCTTGTTTTCAATAACAACATCTTCACAAGTCATCCTTTCATTTCCCGCAATCCGGTCGGTCCACCAGGCCAGACAACACATTCTCGTCCGCCTTCCGCTGCTTTTTCGGCGAGCTGCTCCAACGACAGGTATCGATAATTCAAAACGCGTATCAGCATCGGTAGATTCACACCGGTGACCAGCTCAATTTGACCGGGTTCAATCAGACTGCAGGCCGTATTGGTGTGGGTGGCACCGTAAATATCAGCAAGGATAAGAACACCCTCGTTGTCATTAACCGCCTCAATGGCTTCACCAATGAGTGTAAGCAATTGTTCCGGCGGTCGATGGTGAGCTGCGACACTCAACAAGAGCTCAGGTGATTCATTTCTGATACTGGAGGCGTCCTCGATCAGATGCTGGCCGGTTTCACCGGTGGTTAAAAGTAATATACCAATCATGTTAGCTCCCGGTGCCGAACCTGGGTTTGTACGCCTTTATTCGAAAAAAAACTCGCCAGGCGATCTGTGAGATAGACGGAACGATGTTGACCTCCGGTGCAGCCTACTGCAATTGTCAGGTAGCTTCTGTGTTCCTGCTCAAATGCGGGTAGCCACTTTTCCAGAAAGGAGCAAATCGTACTAAACATTTCGTGAACCGTGTCCTGGCGTTCCAGAAAGTCGATGACTGGTTCGTCCAGTCCGGTATACATGCGTAACTCGGGTTGCCAGTAAGGATTTGGCAAGCAGCGTATATCAAACACGTAGTCAGCATCCATTGGTGTTCCGTGCTTAAAACCAAACGAACGGAACAGCAAAGTGAGTGCGCCGGATCCGGATCCCAGCGCAAATTCACGAACTTGTTGTCGCAACTCATGGGGTGTTGTGTAAGTTGTATCAATGCGCAGCGTCGCTTTCGACGAAAGCGGGTTGAGACGTTTTTTTTCCAGTGCGATGCCTTCCAGTAATGAAACATCTTCATCAGTTAACGGGTGCTTACGGCGGGTTTCCTTGTAGCGTTTGATGAGTATGGCTTCATCGGCTTCCAGGAATACTATTTGATAATCAATGCCTAACTCAGAGAGTTTCTGGAGTGCATCGGGTAATTCTTCAAGGAAGGCACGGTTTCTGGCATCTATACCGACCGCAACCTGGCCAAAGGCAGCGTGAGTTGTTTCCTGAGTTTGCTCGGCCAGGTGTGGCAGCAGGCGAGCTGGCAGGTTATCGATGCAATAGAATCCGGAGTCTTCCAGGGCATGCAACGTAATACTTTTACCGGATCCGGACAGTCCGCTTACGATGAGAAAACTCATTTTTCGTTGTTGTTCATTAAAGCGCTGTGTTTATCGAGAAATTCATCCATCGTGTTCATACCCCACATCCGTAATATATGTGACCGGGTGGCAGCCTCAACCAGTACCGCCAGATTTCGGCCAGGTGCTACGTAAAGCACCACCTCGGGGATACTAACGTCAAGAATCTTGCGCGAACCGACTTCTGCCTGAAGACGATCCATTTTATTGAGTCGTTCTTTGGTAAGCCGTTCCAGGCGAACCATGAAATGCACATTTTTCTTATGACGCACGGCTGTTTCACCAAACATGGTGCGAACATTGATAATGCCCAGACCTCTAACCTCCAGGAATTCGAGCAATTCATGTTTGAGACTTTGTCCCACCAGATACTCTGAATCTGCACGAATCAACTCTACGGCGTCATCGGCAATCATGCGATGGCCGCGACTGAGCAACTCGAGTGCGAGCTCGCTTTTGCCAATGCCGGATTCACCGGTGATTAATACACCAATGCCCATCACTTCAATAAATACACCATGAACAGTTTCTCGTGGCGCCAGAGTACGAGTCAGGTAGGACTGCAGTGCATCGATAATAATCGGGCTGGGCAACGTCGAACTGCAGAGCGGCAACCCATGATTTGCAGCTGCTTCTGTCAGGTCCTTGTCGACGGTATCACCTGTGTACACGACAAGAGACGTCGAGGTGCACTGAAATATATTATTGATCGCTTCCTGGCGTTCGGGTTTCTTAAGGCCATTCAGATATTTTTGTTCTGTAGGGCCAACTATCTGTACCCGGTTGGGATGGATAAAGTTCAAGTGGCCCACTAGCGCCATTCCAGGATATTTGGCATTTGGCGGCTCTAGCGTCCGATCGGCACCAGATTCGCCAGCGAGCCATTTCAGCTGCAGTGGCTCATGTTGTGCGTCAAAGAGTTGTTTCGTTGATAGGGTAGGATTCATGAGGCCTGCTGGTAACCGGAGTCGAAGTCTCGGAGGAAATTATAAACATCATCGCCACTATTTGCATTGAGTAGGTGATTGCGGTTCTCCTCGTCGCCGAAGAGTTTCGCGAGTTGTGCAAGTAACTGCAGATGTTCCTCTGTTGCTTCTTCCGGTACCAGCAGGGCAAAGACGAGATTTACCGGCTGGTTATCAATCGATTCATAGTCCATCGGCTCGCTCAGGATGGCAAAAGCGCCAAAGGCTTTTTGCAGGCCTTTTACGCGACCGTGGGGCAGGGCAACACCGTTTCCAACTCCGGTACTGCCAAGCCGTTCGCGTTCAATCAGTGACTGGAACACAGCGTGGGCGTCCACTTCTGGCACATCGTCCTCAAAAAGCGCGGCCAGCTTTTCCAGCAAACGCTTTTTGCTGCTTGCGCTTATCGAGCAGTCAATACGATTTGGTGAGATAAGTTCGTGTATTTGCATGGCCGCCACTCCAGCCGAATTGCTTAATTCTATACTGCTGAGTGTTTGCGTTGGACACCATCGCTTCGATGATGGTCTGAACTCTTTTCTTTCAGTTTCAATACTTGTCGGTCCAGTTTGTCTGCGAGGGAATCGATGGCGGCATACATGTCCTCGCCCTCGGCGTTCGCATGAAGTTGCGCCCCCCTGGCGTTAATGGTCGCCTCGGCCAGGTGGCGAGTTTTTTCTACATGTAACACAACATTGGTGTTGGTGACGTGATCAAAATGTCTCTGGATGCGATCCATTTTCTCATTTACGTAGTCGCGAAGTGCGTCAGTTACATCGATGTGTTGTCCGGTAATATTGTTTTGCATGGTAATTGCTCCAGGCTCTTATATGAGTGACTTTCTCAGATTGGATGGGGGAATGTTCATGGATTCACGATACTTGGCGATAGTACGGCGCGCGACATTAATACCTTGATCACCAAGCAATTGCGCAATCTTACTGTCGCTAATCGGTTTCTCAGGTGATTCGGCATCGATAATCTTGTGAATTAATGACCGGATAGCCGTAGCAGAGCAGGTGCCTCCGTCTGCAGTGCCAACGTGACTGGAAAAAAAGTATTTTAATTCGAACACACCGCGCGGCGTTAGCATATATTTATTCGTGGTGACGCGCGATATTGTCGATTCGTGCATGTCAACCGCCTCGGCGATGTCATGTAGTACCAACGGTTTCATCGCCTCTGGGCCGTGATCAAAGAAGGCTCGCTGCCGATCGATGATCTGGCGCGCCACCTTAAGCAAGGTATCGTTACGACTGTGAAGACTTTTTAGGAACCATTTAGCCTGCTGGAGTTGTTCCTGCAGATACTTGTTATCAGCACTGTTCTTTCCACGTTGAATCAGTTTTTCGTACTGTTTGTGAATACGGAGTCTGGGCGACACTTCACTGTTTAATTCCGCGCGCCATATACCTTTAACCTTTTTCACGACGACGTCGGGAACAACATAACTGGCCTGGGGAGCATTTACGCTGGCGCCTGGGCGCGGGTTAAGCTGATGAATCAGTTGAACCGCACCTTGCAGGTCTTCCTGGCGAAGTTTCAGGTTCTTTCTAAGCTGGTTGTGATCACGATTCGCGAGTAGCGCAAGATTCTCTTCGGTTGCGAGTCGCCTTGCATGGTCCAGGTGAGGCGTGTCCTCATCCAGAATTCTCATTTGCAGACGAAGGCACTCAGCAAGATTTCTGCCGCCGACACCGAGGGGATCAAAATTCTGGATTTGATGCAGGACCGCTTCGACTTCATCGAGTTCAACCTCGTCATCTACTTCAGACAGGGTTTCGCGAAATTCTTCCAGATCCGAAATCAGGTAACCGTCATCATCGATTGCATCGATAATTGCCATGGCGATTTCGCGATCGCGGTCGGAAAAAGGCGTCATCTGCATTTGCCAGATGAGGTGATCCTGGAGCGTTTGTTCCGGGCTATTGCGGGCATCAATATCGGGGGCAGCACTATCACTGTCGGAGCGAGTAGAGGGTGCTACCGGTAGATCAAATGGGTCGCTCCATTCCTGATCGGCTTCAGGATCACCGTTCGGTGCGCCATCTTCCATTTCGGTATCCGTGGCGCGAATGGATTCTTCACCCGCCAGGGTATCCTGATCCGGCGTCTCCGCTTTATTACCCTCGTCCTCGGTTTCCTCCAGAAGAGGATTGGTTTCCAGGGCTTCCTGTATCTCTTGCTGGAGTTCCAGCGAGGACAGCTGCAGGAGCCGGATCGCCTGTTGCAGTTGTGGGGTGATGGTCAGGTGCTGACCAAGTTTCAGCTCAAGGGATTGCTTCATACTTGAGTGATCTTAATACGACGAACGGTCATGAATTGGTTGCGCTTTTTACTGAATTCAGTGCCTTTTGTCTAATTCTAGTCCATTTCTTCAGGGGTGAGGATAGGAAAGAAAAAACTTTTTTAGAGGGCAAAGTCTTCACCCAGATAGACACGTTTTACATCTGCGTTATCAAGGACTTCAGTAGGTGTGCCGGCGGTCAGAATCGAGCCCTCACTAAGAATATAGGCACGGTCGCAGATTTTGAGGGTTTCGCGCACATTGTGGTCTGTAATCAGTACGCCAATTCCTCGTTCCTGAAGGTGTTTAATCAGGTGTTGAATCTCGATAACGGAGATCGGATCAACGCCGGCGAAGGGTTCATCCAGCAGAATAAATGCCGGTTCAGTCGCCAGGGCGCGCGCGATTTCAGCGCGCCGACGCTCACCACCGGAAAGGCTGATGCCAAGGGTATCCCGGCGCTCAGTGATATGCAGGTCCTGTAACAATTGTTCAAGCAGATGTTGTCGTTGTTCCGGGTTCAGCTCGCTACGAGTTTCAAGAATGGCCATGATGTTTTGTTCGACCGTGAGCTTGCGGAAAATTGAGGGTTCCTGAGGCAGATAGCCAACTCCGAGACGCGCCCGGCGGTGCATGGGGAGCCCGGTGATATCTCTGCTGTCAATAGTAAGGGTGCCCTGGTCTGCCGGAATAAGGCCAACAATCATATAGAAGCTGGTCGTCTTGCCGGCTCCGTTTGGACCAAGCAACCCAACGACTTCACCACTTTCGACCTCCAGCGAAACATCGCGCACAACCTTGCGACCTTTGAAATCCTTGCTGAGTCCTGTTGCGATCAGTTTGCTCATTGGTTCGATTGGGTTCCCGGATTTACTGACGCATTCTTTTTCTTTTTCGGCCACAGATTGGCACTGACCGGCGCCGAACCCGGTTGGCGCTCTGCAGTGATATGGTTCTCATTAATACGATAAATCAGCTTAGCGCAACGGATAACATCTCTTCCACGTGTTGTAGTCACCTTTCCGCTAATGGTAACCGTATTTGTATTGGCATCATAAAATAGGCGCTGACCCTTGATGGTGATGGTGCGTTCTGGTGCGCTGACCCTTTTGCGTAGCGTAATTGGGGCACCAGATCCCTGAATGGTATTTATCCTATTGTTCTTCTGTTTTACTAACGCCTTGTCAGCAGTAATGGTCAGGTTGCCACGTTTTACTTTAACCCGGTTCTGGTAAGTTGATAATCCGGTTACCTGATCGAAATAAATGGTCTGTGCTTCCAGGTAAATTGGTAGCTCGGTGTTCGCGTGAAGTTGCTTCGGGAACCAGACTGCGAGCAGTAACACCAGAATCAGATATTTTCCATTCACACCAGATAATTGTTGAATCAAACTCATGACGATTGCGCGTTATTTAAAGTTGTTTTACCAGTACTATTTTTTAAGTAACACATGTGTTTGATTGGCACGAATATCACCAAGCACCTTGCCGTTTTTCTTTCTGACGATGTGCACATTTCTCTCCATGAATATTTCCCTGCCGTCGTCAGGGTACCGTGCCTTGTCAGCACGCGTATGTACACTTATTCCGTCGGGCTGGTACTGAATGAGGTAGACCTTGCTCAAGCGTGCTAGATTTTCAGCCGGATAATGAACAAGTTTACTAGCATTTAACTCAAATTTTTTCCGACCCTGTTTGTCCATATAGGTAACGTGCATTCCATCTATATAGTAATCAGGGGTAGTGGGTGCCCCAGTCACCAGGGGACGTTCCGGCAGACTAAGCAAGGCCGACAGCCACCAGAGCAGAGCGGCAAATGTCAGTACAGAGACGATTACAATAAGATGTTTTCGATCCATTGGCTCAACTGATTGGACGCTCCAGCAGGCTCTACAGGTAGCGTTTCATTTCTTCCGCGTAGTTACCCTGGGCGAACATCATCATTTCGCAGAATTCACGGGCAGCACCGCAACCACCAGCACTCGGTGTTATCCAGTGCGAGTGTTCCTTTACCATCGGATGAGCGTCGGCAACGGCCACCGCCAGGCCGACTTTCAACATGATGGGCAAATCGACAATGTCATCTCCGACGAAAGCGGTTTCTTCTGGCGTCAGGCCGATTTCAGCAATCAGTTTTTCGTAGACTGGCAATTTCTCCAGAGCACCCTGGTGCAGATACTTGATTTTGATATCCGAGGCACGGTGCTTAACCACTTCGGATTGCCTGCCCGTTATGATTGCCGTATCAACACCATTGGCCACCAGCATTTTCATGCCATGCCCGTCACGAGAATTAAAGGCTTTGTATTCTTCGCCGTTGTCGCCCATAAACAAAGTGCCATTTGTCAGTACGCCGTCAACATCAAATATGGCCAGCTTTATTGGTTTCGCGCGAAGCAACACGGCTTCATCAATATCAAACATGGGTGCAATGTCAGCTGGTGCGACGGGCCGTTTTTTGTCGGCTGCCATCAGACTACTCCTTCGCGTAACAGGTCCTGCATATTCAGCGCACCGAGCACATGGTTCGATTCATTGACAACGAACAGACCGTTGATTTTTTTGTCGCTCATTAGCTGGACTGCTTCGGCTGCGAGGCGATCTTCGTGTACGGTTACCGGTTCAGTGGTCATCGCTTCACTGATGGATACACTGTATACATCGGTTCCCTGTTCTAGCGTGCGACGCAAATCGCCGTCCGTATACACACCAACAAGCTGTTTGTCTTTATTAACAATGGCAGTCATACCTAAACCTTTCCCAGACATTTCCAGCAAGGCTTCACGCAACGAAGTGTTTTCATCGACGACCGGTAATCGATCCCCACTATGCATGATGTCTTTAACATAGAGCAACAGACGACGGCCGAGTTGGCCGCCGGGATGAGAACGGGCAAAATCCTCTTCGGTAAAATCACGTGATTTCAATAGTGCCACTGCCAATGCATCACCCATGGCCAGTGTCACCGTGGTGCTCGCGGTCGGCGCAAGATTTAGTGGGCAGGCTTCTTTCTCGACGCTTATGTCGAGCGCGACATCAGATTGTTGACCAAGTTCGGAGTCAACGTTTCCCGTCATGGAAATCAGTTTGACACCCATGCGCTTGATGATTGGTAGTATGGTCAGGATCTCTGCGGTGGTGCCTGAATTGGAGATGGCCATGACCACGTCATCGGGTGTGATCATACCCAGATCACCATGACTGGCTTCACCGGGATGTACAAAAAAAGCTGGGGTGCCTGTGCTTGCCAGGGTTGCGGCAATCTTGCTGCCTATGTGCCCCGACTTACCCATGCCAACCACAACCACGCGGCCGGTGCAGGCCAGCAGTGTTTCGCATGCCTTCACAAAACCGGCGTCAATGCGATCAGCCAGTTTGGCAACCGCGTCCGCTTCGAGCGCAACAACGTTTTTACCCAGTTCCTGGAATGGTGCGTCGGTCATAAGTTGTTGTATCTGGTTCAGGTGTAATAGTTATTAAGGTATGCAACTGAGTATATCCAAACGTCAGACAAATATCCCATTTGCGCCTGACTAACGGTGTATCATTCGGATATGACAGAAGAGCTCATGGTCGGCACCGTTGGCTGGGATTACGATGACTGGGTAGGAAGCTATTATCCGGATGATTTGCCGCAGGGTTGGCGATTTGGATACTACAGCAACGACTATCGGTCGGTGCTGGTACCTGAAGACCACTTGTCATCGACGGACCTGTCGATAGTGAAGGAGTGGTTTGAGGATAGCGGCGAGGAATTTCGTTTTGTTCTGCAGCCTCCGTCGGCACTTTTTGTCGACACTGATCTTGCTCATTTCGAAGAATTTCTGAAGCAAATTGGCGAGCTATCTGGCCGAATCGCGGGATTGTTTTTGTCGATGAAAAATCTGGAGATTGATATAGAAGGTCTGACATCAATACTGGAAATGGCCTCAAAACACATGTCGGTATGCGCGGACCTTCCGGAAGACCTGCAGGAATCGAGTGAGGTTGCCGAGCTGATGTCGCGTATCAATTCGGCACAATGCTGGTACCCAGAGGCTGAACCGGCACCAGGTGTCGGGGGCAGCTTAATGGTAGCGATCAGTGATAGCCAGGACGCAAAAGAACAACGTCGGCAAATCGAATTACTAGAAGACTGGATGAAGCGTAGTGGAGGTGTCGCCGGACTATTTTTTTCCGGCGGCGCCAGCGCACCTAAGGCGGCCAGTCAGGCTCGAATCATTGCAGAAATGATGGGAATTTGAATTTAATAGTGCCGTTATTCGTCGTGGAATTGCGGATGCGTTTCAGTCCGCCGAGTGCTAAATTGACGATCAATCGGATTGAGAACTTCTCAGAAGAAAACAACAACCCATGAATCCTGACTCACAACAAGCCGATGCTCTAGTTGACATAAAGGATGTCAGTTTTAGTTACGGCGATCGCCGTATTGTCGACAAGTTGTCGCTAACCATTCCGCGTGGAAAGGTTGTAGCTATCATGGGAGGCAGCGGTTGCGGCAAAACCACCCTACTAAATTTGATCGGTGGGCGCATCAAGCCTGATTCGGGCACTTTGCTGGTCGATGGCCAGTCGGTACCGGAACTCAACAAGAGCGAACTGTTTGAGTTGCGCAAACGTATGGGCATGTTGTTTCAGACCGGTGCCTTGTTAACCGATTTATCCTTATTCGAAAATGTCGCTTTCCCCATTCGAGAACACACACGTTTACCCGAAGAACTATTGCGCAAGGTTGTATTAATGAAGCTGGAGCGTGTTGGTTTACGGGGCGCCTGGCGGCTGATGCCTTCAGAACTTTCAGGTGGTATGGCGCGGCGTGCTGCATTGGCGCGTGCTATCGCACTGGAACCCATGATGATCATGTACGACGAACCGTTCACTGGCCTTGATCCGATTTCCAAGGGCGTGATTGCAAAGTTAATCAAGGAGTTGAACCAGGTGCTCGGGATCACATCCATTGTGGTGTCACACGATGTTGCGGATACCTGTGCTATTTCCGACTATGCGTACCTAATGGGTGAAGGGCGAATTATTGGTGAAGGTTTGCCGAGCGAAGTCCAGCAATCGAAATCCGAGCACGTTCGACAGTTCATGGAGGGTCTACCGGACGGGCCTGTGCCATACCAATACCCGGCGCCGGATTACGTACAGGATCTTCTTTCTGGAGGCATCGAGTAATGCCTGGTGACGGAAAGGAGCAGTCTTCGAATGCTCGATCGAATCCATTGACCCGATTATGGCAGCACTTCGGTGGTCTGAATATTTTCCAGCGAATTGGTGCGCGAACGCTTGCGATTGTCGCGCGTCTCGGCAGAGCCACGCTCTTTTTGTATGAAACCCTTGTTGGTACCAGTTATTTGTTGACGCGATTTTTTCTGGTCGTTCAGCAAGTGTTCAATGTTGGTGTCCTAACCTTATTAATAATTCTGGTTTCAGGCCTGTTTGTTGGCATGGTGCTCGCCCTTCAGGGCTATAACACCCTGGTGACCTTTGGCGCCGAAGACAGCCTGGGGTTGGTGGTGGCGTTGACGCTGGTGCGTGAGTTGGGTCCAGTGGTAACTGCGTTATTGTTTGCAGGTCGAGCGGGATCGGCACTGACTGCTGAGATCGGGCTGATGAAGGCAACTGAGCAATTGGCAGGTATGGAGATGATGGCGGTCAATCCGATCAAGCGTGTGATTGCGCCGCGGTTTCTCGCGGGATTAATTGCCATGCCGTTGCTGGCATCGATGTTCAGTGCCGTTGGTGTACTTGGTGGCCACCTCGTCGGGGTAGGATTAGTGGGAGTCGATAGCGGATCTTTCTGGTCACAAATGCAAAGTGGTGTTGATTTCTATGATGACATTCTTAATGGCTTGATGAAGAGTGTTGTGTTTGGTTTCACGGTTAGTTGGATTGCTGTGTTTGAGGGTTACGATGCCGTACCTACATCGGAAGGCGTCAGTCGTGCCACCAACCATACGGTGGTTTATTCGTCACTGGCGGTACTGGCATTGGACTTCATACTGACATCACTGACTTTGGGAGAAGTCTGATATGCAACAAAAAAGAGTACTGGAGCTGTGGGTGGGCATATTCGTTGCCGCGGGATTGGCGGGGCTGGCCGTGCTCGCATTTCAGGTCGGTGATATAGGTGGCGACGAAGTTTCGCGGCCTTATGAGGTCAAGGCGCGATTCACCAATATCGGCGGGCTAAAGGTTAAAGCACCGGTCACGATGGCGGGCGTCAGGATCGGACGAGTAGCCGCTATCCAGTTTGATCATGATCGATATCAGGCTCTGGTGACCTTTGCCGTAGACGGTCGATATAAAAATATACCCGACGATGCTACTGCATCGATTCTGACCTCAGGTCTTTTGGGCGAGCAATATGTTGGTATCGAGCCGGGCGGAAGCGAGTCGTACCTTAACTCGGGAGACGAAATCCAGCTAACCCAATCTGCGCTAGTCCTTGAGAACCTGATTGGTCAGGTGATGGTCAGACTCACCGAGGGATCCGGCGACACTTCGAAGAATTAGTGCGCGAGAGTATATATAAGAGGTATCAGTCATGATTCGAAAAACTTTATCCGGGATTGTAGTGGCTGCATTATTGCTCGCCACTTCGCTGGTAAAAGCTGAATCGACACCCGACCATATGGTAGTCGCCGCCACCGACGAAATTCTCGCGCTGCTAAAAGAAAAAAAATCCTACTACGAAGCCGACAAAAATCGGCTTTATAAGATGGTAAATGAAAAGATCCTGCCCCATTTTGATTTTCGTAAGACATCGCAATGGGTTCTGGGAATTCATTGGCGTCGCGCCAGTGAAACGCAACGGGAGCAGTTTACCGAACAGTTTCGCCAGTTGTTGGTACGCACCTATGCAACTGCCTTACTGAGATATAATGATCAGGAAATTATTATGTTGCCGTTTACAGGTAAGCCTGATGACAAGATTGCCATAGTAAAGACCGAGATCAAGCAGACAACTGGCGAACCAAATATTGCCCTGTACTATACCTTTTATAACCAGCGCCCAGGTTGGAAGGTGTTTGATTTGACCATTGAGGGCGTAAGCCTGGTTGCTAATTACCGAAAGGTCTATGCGTCGCGCTTGCAGAGAGAAAGTCTTGATTCATTGATTCAATATCTTGTTAAGCTAAATCAAAAAGCACGTGATGAGGCCACAACACCTCGTAAAAAAGCAGGCTGATGGGATTGATCATGAACGACGAAGTGGCAGTCAACACCAGCAATGGCAAGGTCAATATCAAGGGACCGTTAACATTTGTTACCGCGCCCGCACTGGTTCCGCTGGTCAATTCCTGGCTTGAGCTTGGTGACGATACCATAGAAGTAGATCTCTCAGGTGTGTCGCATACTGACAGCGCAGGTGTAGCCTTACTGCTGGAGTGGTGGTCAGCAATGAAAACCCGGAATCGACGATTAGAATATGTCGAAGTGCCTGGCCAGGTAGAGCGATTCATTCGCATTAATGGTCTGGATAGCACGCTTCTAGCTTAAACCGCCCAGCCATGTCCGCTGCTATCACCATCGCCGGTGTTAAAAAACGTTTTGCAAATCTGAACGCGCTGGATGGTGTGGAGTTCACTGTCGAGCGTGGCGAATTTTTTGGCCTGCTCGGCCCGAACGGTGCCGGCAAATCAACCCTGATCAATGTTATCTCTGGTTTAGCCCGTGCCAACGAGGGTGCTATCGCCGTGTTGGGGCATGACGTGGTCAGTGACTATCGGCAATCGCGTATGAAGCTGGGCGTGGTTCCACAAGAACTGGTGTTTGATCCATTCTTTACCGTGCGCGAGGTTTTGCGTATTCAAGCCGGTTACTTTGGTTTGGGGGCGGAATGCTACCCATGGCTGGAAGAATTGATGCACGAATTGCAACTGGCCGATAAGGCAGATGCAAATATGCGAACCTTGTCTGGCGGAATGAAGCGTCGAGTGTTGATTGCCCAGGCGCTGGTACACAAACCGGAAGTGGTTGTGCTGGATGAACCCACAGCAGGTGTGGACGTGGAGCTACGCCAATCGCTTTGGGTGTTTGTCCGGAAGTTACATGAGCAAGGCCATACGATTGTGCTGACGACGCATTATCTGGAAGAGGCGGAGTCCTTGTGTGATCGCATTGCGATTCTGAATCACGGAAAGCTTATTGCACTGGATACCAAACAGGGCCTGTTAGCACGGGGCATTGGTCGTCGGATACGAGTATGCATTACGACGGCTGAACCGATCCTGGAGTTACCGGCAAGACTGAATGGGAAAATACGTCGCCAGGATGCCAACCGTATTGAACTGGAGCTTGATCGCGATTCGGATTCGGTCGTCGATATGCTGGACGAAATTCGTGGCAGTGGTGCGACCGTGACAGATTTACACACCGAAGAAGCCGATCTGGAAGACGTGTTTGTCGAGCTTGTGGGGCAGGGGCGCAAATGAACCTTAAAGGATTCTATACCCTGTTTTATAAAGAAGTGCTGCGCTTTGGCAAGGTCTGGCTGCAGACGCTGGGCGCACCGATTGTAACGTCGTTGATGTATTTGCTGGTGTTTGCCCAGGTACTGGAAGGCCGCATGGAGGTGTTTGAAGGCGTCACCTACAGTGCCTTTCTGATTCCGGGGCTGATGATGATGACAATGATTCAGAATGCCTTCGCCAACAGTTCGTCAAGCATTATTCAGTCAAAGGTGACCGGCAATATTGTTTTTTTGCTGCTCGCGCCCTTGTCTTACCTGGAAATGTATCTCGCATTCATGCTGGCCGCCGTTGTGAGAGGTATGGTGGTGGGCCTGGGCGTGTTGATTGTTGGTGTATTTTTTGTCGATCTACCGCTCCATAGTCTTTCTGCGATTGTGTTGTTTGCGATCCTGAGTGGCGCAGTGTTGGCAACCTTTGGCGTAATCGCCGGTATCTGGGCAGAAAAATTTGATCAGCTTGCGGGTGCGCAGAATTTCATCATCATGCCCCTATCATTTCTCAGTGGAGTTTTTTATTCGATCCACTCATTGCCACCATTCTGGCAGCAGCTCTCCCGATTCAATCCCTTTTTCTACATGATCGACGGATTTCGTTACGGATTTTTTGGTGTTGCCGATGTGGATCCTGTCTTCAGTTTGGCAGTGTTATTGGCCTCATTATTATTGCTCGCGGTGTTGACGCTGTATCTGCTGGGCACCGGTTATCGACTGCGTGATTGATTCCATAAGGTTTCAGGGTATTTCAGTCTACAGACCGGACGTTGTGGTAGATTTTACTTGAATTTGTAGTCGGCAAGCCCGATATGGATATCGAATATGGATCCGGAAAATATTAAAAACATGATCGAGCAGGGCCTCGAAGGCTCCCAGGCAAATGTTGTCGGGGACGGTCGCCATTTTGAGGCCGTGATCGTGTGCGAGGCCTTTGCCGGCAAGACCATGGTGGAGCAACATCAGATGGTTTACCGCGCCCTGGGGGATAACATGGATGAGGCGATTCATGCATTGTCCATGCGCACATTCACACCAGAGCAATACGCCCAGCTGCAATCCTGATAGCGCCGACCCAGACACAGTCTGGTAAGCAACCAAGACGAGACGAGGTAATAGAAATGAGTGTTCATGAACAAATCGACGAGCAGGTTAAATCAAATAAAATCATGCTCTATATGAAAGGTACTCCCCAGTTCCCGCAATGTGGTTTTTCGGGACAAGCCGCACAGATCCTCAAGGCTTGTGGCGCGGAATTTGGCTCGGTGGATGTCTTGTCGAATCCTGATATCCGACAGGGAATCAAGGAATACTCCAACTGGCCGACCATCCCTCAGCTCTATATCAACGGCAAATTCGTTGGCGGAGCCGATATCATGACCGAGCTCTATCAGAATGGAGAGCTGCAAAAAATGGTGGATGAGGCCAAGTAGATCAAGGCTGAAATAAAGGTAATCAGACAAGGCTGCCCGATGGGCAGCCTTGTTTTTTTGTGAAACAGCGAATACCGTACGGTTTTTCCAAATTCGTCAAAATTGGCAGGAAATCCGGAAGAATCACGACCGATAGCAGGGCTAAATGGCCGCCCTCAACAAAGCTGTTTAGTGAAACCATTCCCTAGAGAATTTTTATGGACAAATTGATCGTCACCGGAGGTGTGCCCCTTAAAGGGGAAGTGCGTATCTCCGGCGCAAAGAATGCCGCATTGCCGGTTTTGGTCGCATCGCTATTGACCGATGGACCACTCTATATCCGCAATGTACCGCACCTGCAGGACATCACTACGACGATGACGCTGCTCGGGCAGATGGGCGTGCGCCTGGTGATCGACGAGAAAATGTCCATTGAAGCAGACGCCAGTCAGATGACCTCGGTAGTCGCACCCTATGACATGGTGAAAACCATGCGTGCCTCGATACTGGTGCTGGGTCCCTTGCTGGCAAGATTCGGCGAGGCAGAAGTTTCCATGCCCGGTGGCTGCGCCATCGGCTCACGCCCAGTGAATCTACACATTAAAGGCCTGCGCGAAATGGGTGCCGACATTAACATTGATGACGGCTACATCAAGGCCAAAGCAAAGCGCCTCAAAGGCGCGCGTATCTTTATGGACATGGTGTCTGTCACCGGTACCGAGAACCTGATGATGGCGGCCGCGCTAGCCGATGGAACAACAGTGATTGAAAACGCTGCACGCGAACCAGAGGTGGTGGATCTGGCGGTATGCCTCAATGCCATGGGCGGCAAAGTAAGTGGCGCCGGTTCCGATACCATCACTATTGAAGGTGTCGAAAAATTGCACAGCGCCGAGCATTCGGTAATACCGGATCGTATTGAAACCGGTACCTACCTGGTTGCAGGCGCCATAACCGGTGGCCATATCCGCGTGCGAGATACTGATCCTGTGCTGGTAGATTCAGTGCTGGAGAAATTGAAAGAGGCAGGCGCCGACATAGAAGTCGACGGGACAGATATTGTGATCGATATGAAGGGTCGTCGGCCCACTGCGGTGCAGATTCGTACTGCACCGTATCCTGCCTTCCCAACTGATATGCAAGCCCAATTCGTTGTGCTTAATACTGTTGCTCAAGGTACCGGTGTGGTAACCGAAACGGTTTTTGAAAACCGTTTCATGCATGTGCAGGAACTCCAGCGCATGGGTGCCGACATTGATCTTGAAGGCAATACCGCAGTCATTAAGGGTGTAGAAAAATTACATGGCGCACCAGTGATGGCCACAGATTTGCGTGCATCGGCCAGCCTGGCGCTTGCTGGTCTCGTCGCCGAAAATGAAACTATTATTGATCGTATTTATCATATCGATCGTGGCTACGAATGTATCGAAGAGAAATTGTCTCAGCTCGGCGCAACGATTCGTCGTGCAACCAGCAGTAGCTTGAAAAAGACACAAGACCGTCAGAGTGCCTGAACCGATAGAGGATCGGAAACAAGATTTGCCATGAGCAATACTTTAACTATTGCCCTTTCAAAGGGCCGCATTCTCGAAGACACCTTACCGTTGTTGGCCAGTGCCGGCGTCGAACCCGTTGACGACCCGGCCAGTCGTAAACTGATTCTTGACACCAACCGGCCCGACGTAAAGCTTGTCATCATTCGTGCATCGGACGTACCAACCTATGTGCAATTTGGCGCGGCTGACCTCGGCGTCGCAGGCAAGGACGTGTTGATGGAGTATGAAGGCAATGGCTTATACGAGTTGCTGGACCTTCAAATTGCCCGTTGTCGCCTGGCGGTTGCCGAGCCCACTGGTCTCGCCGCAAGTGATGATCCACAAAAATGGACACGCCTTCGCATTGCCACCAAGTACGTAAACATCACCAAACGCCACTTTGCTGCAAAAGGCATACAGACGGATATTATCAAGCTTTATGGCTCCATGGAGCTGGCACCGCTAGCCGGGCTTTCCGATCGTATTGTCGATCTTGTCAGCACCGGTGCCACGTTAAAGGCCAATGGCCTGGTAGAGGTCGAACACATTGCTGATATCAGTTCGCGACTGGTGGCCAATAAGGCGGCAATGAAAATGAAGTCGGCGGCGGTAAAGGAGCTGGTTGCCGGCTTACGCGCAGCGGTAGAGAGTCAATCGTGAGCGCCATCAACATACGCCAATTGAATTCCGGCGATGCCGGTTTTCAGACCGAGCTGGATGCGTTGCTGGACCGTGAGCAAGAGAGTGATCTTGAAGCGGAAAAGGTCGCGCGCGAAATTGTCGATGACGTTCGTCGCAACGGTGACCAGGCCTTGCTGAAGTACACCGCAAAGTTTGATCGCTTTAAGGTAGAAACCATAGCTTCACTGGAAATCGATCCAGAGAAACTGGAATCGGCGCGATCCACAATTGATGAGGGCGAGCGTATCGCGCTGGAGCAGGCGGCGGAGCGAGTACGAAATTTTCATGAACAGCAAAAGGACGAGTCCTGGCGCTATACCGAGACCGATGGCACCGTGCTGGGGCAGCAGGTAACACCACTGGATCGTGTCGGTCTGTATGTCCCTGGCGGCAAGGCCGCTTACCCGTCTTCGGTGCTGATGAGCGCGATCCCGGCCAAGGTTGCCGGCATCAGCGAACTGATCATGGTGGTGCCGACTCCGGATGGCGTCGTTAACGAGATGGTGCTCGCCGCCGCCGCCATCGCCGGGGTCGATCGGGTGTTTGCCATTGGTGGCGCGCAGGCAATTGCGGCGCTGGCCTACGGCACCGAAACCATCCCGAAGGTCGACAAGATCGTCGGTCCCGGCAATATCTATGTGGCCACTGCCAAGCGGCTTGTCTTTGGTGCGGTCGATATCGATATGATCGCCGGTCCGTCGGAAATAGTCGTGGTTTGTGATGGTGAAACCGACGCCGACTGGATCGCGATGGATCTGTTTTCCCAGGCCGAACACGATGAACTTGCGCAGTCCATTCTCATCAGTTTGAGTAACGAGTTTACCGAACAGGTGAAAGCAGCCATGGAGCGTCTGCTGGACGATATGCCCCGTAGCGAAATCATCAAGAAATCGCTGGAGGGTCGTGGTGCATTGATTACGGTCGCCAATGAATCCGAGGCCATTGAATTGGTTAACACCATAGCGCCGGAGCATCTGGAATTATCCGTGGCAGATCCCGAGGCGATGGCCACAAAGATTCGTCACGCGGGCGCTATTTTTATGGGGCGTTACACTGCTGAAGCGGTGGGCGACTATTGTGCTGGCCCGAACCACGTCTTACCGACTTCCGGTACCGCCCGCTTTAGCTCACCTTTGGGCGTGTACGATTTTCAGAAGCGGTCGAGTCTTATTATGTGTACTGCTGAGGGAGCCGATCAGTTGGGACGAACGGCTTCGGTATTGGCGCGAGGCGAGGGCCTGGTTGCTCATGCCCGATCAGCGGAATATCGAATCAAGGATTAGTCGGCCTCCAATTTGCGTGACAACCACCCCTGTCACACATATCGCTTCAGGAAAACCGTAAAGGCACACTCTATGTCCGACCCCATTAAAGCGCGCGTTGAATCATTAGTCAGGCCAGAGATTCTTTCACTCAAGGCTTATGGTGTTGCCGACCCTGGTGATCTGATCAAGCTCGACGCCATGGAGAATCCCTACGAGTGGCCCGCCGATATCAAGCAAGCATGGACCGATCGCCTGCAGAGCGTTTCCATCAACCGCTATCCTGATGCCACTGCCCGTCGCCTGCGGGATCGATTACGCCAGGCCATGGGTGTGCCCCGCGATGTCGAAATACTACTTGGCAATGGTTCAGACGAACTGATTCAAATGATTCTGATGGCGCTAGCCAAACCCGGTGCCAAGGCAATGGCGCCGACACCCAGCTTTGTCATGTATGAAATGACCGCCCGATTTATTGGTATGGAGTTTATTGGTGTACCGTTGAAGGCAGGTGACTTTTCCCTTGATCGGGAGGCAATGCTGGCGGCGATCAGGGAGCACCAGCCCGCGGTAATTTTCCTGGCTTATCCCAATAATCCTACCGGCAATTTGTTTTCAATAAGCGACATGGAAGAAATCGTCAGAACGGCTAGTGGTTTGGTGGTCATTGACGAGGCCTATCATGCCTTTGCCGGTCGTACGTTCATGGCGCGTGTCGCCGAGTTCGACAACATTGTTGTGATGCGGACCGTGTCCAAGCTCGGTCTGGCAGGATTGCGGCTCGGTTTGCTTGCGGGTGACAAGGTCTGGCTGCAGGAATTCGATAAAGTACGACTTCCCTACAATATTAATAGCCTTACCCAGGCCAGCGCCGAGTTCGCGCTGGAGAACATCGAGTTTCTGGAACAGCAGACGGCGCGCATTTGCGAGGCCCGTGGTCATCTGGCTCAGAATCTGGCCGCGCTTGAGAATGTAGAAACCTGGCCGAGTTTTGCCAATTTTATTCTGTTTCGTGTTCGCGATAGATCGGCGGATGAGATTCACGATGGATTACGCCAGCGCGGCGTTCTGATCAAGAATCTGGATAAGGCGGATCCCGTTTTGTGTGGTTGTTTGCGAGTGACTGTCGGCACCGAAGAGGAGAACGAAACCTTCCTCAAGGCGTTGACCGCACTGGTGTAATTGTTCGGCTTGGTCAACTTATCTGTTAGTATCGACACAGTTTTTATCAGTTTATAAATGAGCACATCAAAGTGAGCGCACGCACTGCAAGCATCAGCCGCGATACCAATGAGACCCGGATTACTGCGTCTGTAAATCTGGATGGCAGCGGCACGTCTAGTCTTGATACGGGCGTTCCTTTTCTCGAGCACATGCTGGACCAGGTGGCGCGCCACGGTCTGATAGATTTGGAGATTAAAGCGAAAGGTGATCTCCACATTGATGCCCACCACACCGTTGAGGATGTCGGGATAACGCTCGGACAAGCCATCGCCAAAGCAGTTGGTGACAAGAAAGGAATCCGTCGTTACGGTCACGCCTATGTGCCCCTGGATGAGGCTTTGAGTCGCGTTGTCATCGATTTTTCCGGTCGACCCGGTCTCGAGTACGAAGTCAGTTATCCTCGTGCCCGCATTGGTGAGTTTGATGTGGATCTGGTTGTCGAGTTTTTTCAGGGCTTCTGCAATCACGCCCTGACGACCGTGCACATCGACTGTGTCCGTGGTGCCAATGCGCACCACATTGCGGAAACGATATTTAAGGCCTTCGGTCGTGCGTTGCGCATGGCCCTGGAGGCAGATCCCCGCATGGGCGACGTAATCCCGTCGACCAAGGGAAGCCTGTAATTTCGAAAACACTCATCGTGAGCAAACACGGTGGGTAGGTTATTCAATATCACCACAAACATTTCATCATGACCTCGGTAGCAGTCATCGACTATGGTATGGGTAACTTGCGCTCGGTGTGCAAAGCCATAGAGCACGTCGCCCCCAAAGCCGAGGTAAAGCTGGTCACTGATGTCGATGGTATTCGCCACGCCGATCATGTTGTATTTCCAGGGCAAGGTGCGATCGCAGGTTGCGTCGAGGCTCTGGCAAAACAGGGATTGGTGGAAGCATTGGAAGATGTTATCCGCCAGAAACCGTTTCTTGGCATCTGTCTCGGACTTCAGGCCCTGTACGAATCCAGTGAAGAAGGTGGCGGTACGCGTGGCCTGGGAATTATTCCGGGCACGGTCAGACGCTTTCCTGACAACCTGAAAGACCCGAATTCTGGTGAGACACTGAAGGTTCCGCACATGGGCTGGAATCAGGTGAATCAGGTAATAGATCATCCGCTTTGGCAGGGAATTCCACAAAATAGTCGCTTTTATTTTGTGCACAGCTATTTTGCCGATACCTCGGATCGCAGCTATGTTGCAGGTGTGACTGAATACCAGGTGCGGTTTACCTCCGCAGCAGCTCATGAGAATATTTTTGCAGTACAGTTTCATCCCGAAAAGAGCCAGCATGCCGGTCTGAAACTGCTGGAAAATTTCGTAAAATGGGATGGTAGTGTTTAAGTTAGGTAGAGAACGATGTTAATCATTCCCGCAATAGATCTAAAAAACGGCAAGTGTGTTCGCTTGCGCCAGGGTCGTATGGATGATGAAACAGTATTTTCCGATGACCCGGTAGCGACCGCCGGTCGCTGGGTGGAAGCAGGCGCTCGCCGTTTGCATTTGGTGGACCTGAACGGTGCATTTGAAGGCAAGCCGATGAATGCCACTGTGATCAAGGAAATCACGGCAGCCTATCCGGATTTACCAGTACAGGTTGGTGGTGGTATTCGGGATGAAGAAACCATCGAGACCTATCTTGAGGCAGGCGTTAAGTACGTCATCATTGGCACCAAGGCAGTGAACGCGCCGCATTTTGTCGGAGACGTTTGTGCCGAGTTTCTGGGACATATTATTGTCGGCTTGGATGCCAAGGATGGAAAAGTGGCAATTGACGGTTGGTCCAAGTTGTCCGGGCATGATGTGATCGATCTTGCCCAACGATTTCAGGATGACGGTGTCGAGGCCATCATTTATACGGATATCGGCCGTGACGGCATGATGACCGGCGTTAATGTCGAATCAACAGTAAAACTGGCACAGGCCATTTCTATTCCAGTAATAGCATCGGGTGGGATTACCAATCTCGATGATATTCGCCGACTTTGTGAAGTTGAGGATGAAGGTGTTATCGGCGCCATTACCGGGCGCGCGATTTATGAAGGAACACTCGATTTCGCGGAAGCACAGAAGCTCGCCAACGGGAATTAAATCCTGGTTTTATCGGCAGTTTCTTGCCGGTTTAATTTTAATCAGTAAATTCGGAACGGTTTATGGCTCTGGCTAAACGCATTATTCCCTGTCTTGATGTCGACAATGGTCGCGTGGTCAAGGGTGTTCAGTTTGTCGATATTCGTGATGCGGGGGATCCGGTTGAGGTCGCGCGGCGTTACGATGAACAAGGTGCCGATGAAATTACTTTTCTTGATATTACTGCCAGTTCCGATGATCGCGACACCATTGTCCATGTGGTGGAAGATGTTGCCAGCCAGGTGTTTATCCCGCTAACCGTCGGCGGTGGCATCCGGACTGTCGATGATGTGCGTCGCATGCTCAATGCCGGCGCAGACAAGGTCGCGATTAATACTGCCGCGGTTTTTAACCCGGAATTTGTCAAAGAAGCGGCGGATCACTTCGGATCGCAGTGTATCGTTGTTGCCATCGATGCCAAGCAGGTTGCCGATGGTGACAATCCCAAGTGGGAAATCTTTACTCATGGTGGGCGCAAACCAACCGGTATTGATGCCATAGAGTGGGCCAAGAAAATGGCTGACTACGGTGCCGGTGAGATACTGCTTACCAGTATGGATCGGGATGGCACTCGTGACGGATTTGACCTGGCTTTAACGCGCGCCATTTGCGAGGCGGTTCCGATTCCAGTGATAGCCTCTGGTGGTGTCGGAAATCTCGAGCATCTGGCAGAGGGTGTCACCGAAGGCCATGCTGATGCGGTGCTGGCTGCGAGCATATTCCATTTTGGTGAGCACACTGTTGAGGAAGCCAAGGAATACATGAAGCAGAAGAAAATTGAAGTGCGACTGGACAGTTAACTATTTTAATTAAAAGCTATGAGCGAAGAGTGGCTTGATAACGTAAAGTGGAATGAGCAGGGATTGGTGCCGGCAATTGCTCAGGAGGCAGGTTCAGGCAAGGTGTTGATGGTGGCCTGGATGAACCGCGATGCGCTGGAGGAAACGGCGCGCCGGGGCCAAGCGGTGTACTGGTCACGTTCCCGGAAAAAGCTGTGGCACAAGGGCGAAGAGTCCGGGCATATTCAGAATGTAAGCGAAATTCGCCTCGACTGTGACAATGACGTTATTCTGTTACAAGTGGAGCAAGCGGGCGGGATCGCCTGCCACACCGGGCGCCATAACTGTTTTTACCAGGTTTACAGGGATGGCCAGTGGGTAGCTGTTGATCCGGTACTGAAGTCCGAAGAGGAAATTTACGGGAAAAAGTCCTGATTTCTCATTGTGCGGGAAGGTTTAAATGTCTGATATTCTCAACAAATTGGTAGCGGTGCTGGAAGCGCGAAAGGATGCTGATCCGGATTCGAGCTATGTCGCCGGCTTGTATGCCAAGGGTCTGGACACCATCTTGAAGAAGGTTGGTGAAGAAGCGACGGAGACAGTGATTGCAGCCAAGGCAGGGAATCCGGAGCAAATTATCTATGAAACTGCTGATCTCTGGTTTCATACCCTGGTAATGCTGGTAGATCAGGGGCTACATCCCGACCAGGTACTGGAAGAGCTAGCGAGACGTTTTGGCACTTCTGGCATCGAGGAAAAGGCCCAGCGTAAAGGCAAGTCTTAACAGATAATTACTGTAAACAGGCGAAGATTTTCATTTCTGAAATTTCGCCGTTGATTTTGGAGAAAGAACATGGGCGGTATAGGTATTTGGCAATTGTTGGTCGTTCTTGCCATTGTGCTGTTGATTTTTGGCACCAAGAAGTTGCGCAATCTGGGTGGTGACGTTGGTGGTGCAATCAAGAACTTCAAGGGTGCTATGAAGGAAGAGCAGAAAGGCGAGAAAAAAGAAGTTAAAGACAAGAGTGGCCGCGTTATTGATAGCGAAGCCAAGGTAGAAGACAAGGACAAGGCGTAAGCCGTCTGCCGGATTTATGTTTGATATTGGCTTCTGGGAGCTGGCGCTTATCGGCGTACTGGCGTTGCTGGTGCTTGGCCCAAAACGATTACCGGAAGCGGCCCGCACTGCAGGGAAATGGGTAGGCCGTCTACGCGCGTTTATTGCCAATGTCCGGCAGGACTTCGATCGTCAGATCGAGTCAGGTGAGCTGGAGGAGCTGCGCCGGTTAAAAGAGGAGCTTAATCAGACTCGGCAGCTAATACAGGAATCGTCGCAAAGTGTTTACCAGGGCATTGAAAGCCTGGCAGACAGTGAGCGTCTGGGAAATACCATTGGCCAGCCAAACCAGAAAAAAATAAAAAAGAAAAAGACAGTTTCCAAAAAATCTGTGACCAAAAAGTCGGCACGTAAAAAGCCCACCAAGAAAAAATCCAAATCGGCATCTACAAAGAAAGTCGCCAAAAAGTCGGCAAGAAAAAAAGCGACGAAAAAGAAGCCTTCCAAACGCAAGTAACGCAAGGGTCAGCTAAAGTAACACCATGAGCGAGACAGAACAGGCCGAAAACCCTGAAGGAACGCTGATCAGCCATCTGCTGGAATTGCGTGATCGTCTGCTCTATTCAGTAATTGCTGTGCTAGTGGTGTTCATTCCGCTGGCGATTTTTTCAGAACAGCTCTACCAACATCTCGCCGCACCACTATTGGCATCTTTGCCGGAAGGCCATGACATGATTGTCACCCATCCGCTGCAGGCCTTTCTGACACCGATCAAGCTGGCCGCTTTCTTCGCCATCGTTATTTCGATTCCGTTTGTGTTGTATCAGCTGTGGGCATTTGTCGCCCCGGGGCTTTATAAGCACGAGCAGCGCATGGTTTGGCCATTGCTGGTCTCGAGCAGTATTTTATTCTACGCAGGAATGGCCTTCGCCTATTTTGTTGTGTTCCCGTTGGTCTTTGGTTTCTTGTCGCAGATCACACCGGAGGGTGTCAGGTTTACACCGGATATCAAGGCTTATCAGGATTTCGTTTTTACCCTGTTCTTCGCCTTTGGTGTTGCGTTTGAGTTGCCCGTCGCTCTGGTGTTATTGACTCGCGTCGGCGTGGTGAATCCTCATACACTAGGCAAGAAGCGTCCTTATGTGGTGTTGTGGACATTCGTTGCGGCCATGCTGCTCACACCACCCGATGCCTTGTCGCAAACATTGTTGGCGATCCCGCTTCTCATCTTGTTTGAAGTTGGCCTTTTTGTGTCGAAGCGGGTAAAGCCGAGGTCTGAGGACGAGGATGAAGAAGATGACGAGGCTGATATGGATGCGGAAATGGAAGCTGCGCTTGATGAGGCCGAATCGGTTTTTGAGCCCAATCGTGATGTAAAGGGGAACAAAAAGCCTTAGTCGACCGTCGAACAGGGTATGAAAATACTTCCACGCATTTTCTTGTCGATTCTTGTTGGTCTCTTCGCAACAATTTCGACCGGGTCGGTAGGCGCTGCCAGTGCAACCAACCAACTCAAAAATCATCCTTCCCCCTATTTGGCCCTACATGGCACTGATCCAGTCGCTTGGCAGGATTGGAAGATTGACGCGGTCAATGCGGCTCGGAATCAAAACAAACTACTGTTTGTTTCTATTGGTTATTTTTCGTGCCATTGGTGCCATGTCATGCAGCGCGAGAGCTACAAGAATCCGGAAATAGCGGACTATTTGAATCAGAACTTTGTGTCGGTCAAGGTGGACAGGGAGCTGGAGCCAGCACTGGACGCACGTCTGATTAATTTCGTAGAAAAAACACAGGGTGTCAGTGGTTGGCCGTTAAACGTATTTCTGACACCGGAAGGGTATCCACTGTACGCGGTGCTCTATATGCCACCGGCAGAGTTCAAAGCTGTGCTCTCTCGATTGCAGCAACTGTGGCAACAGGATCCCGAAGGCCTGAAAAAAGTAGCCCGTGAAGCGGCTGGCGGTGGCAAGGGCCCGGGCAAGCCGCAACTGTCAAAGGCTAAAGTTCAGCAATATGTCGAGGGTGTGCTTAAAACCAGCGCTGGTCTGGCGGATCCGTTTAACGGAGGATTTGGTGAGCAGTCCAAGTTTCCATCCGTGCCGCAGCTCGATTTTCTGTTACACCAGTATCGAAAACATCCGAAACCCAATCTCGGGAAATTTTTAACACGCACACTCGATAATATGATGCGGTATGGCCTCTATGATCACTTAGGCGGAGGCTTCTTTCGCTATACCGTAGACCCGGGCTGGCGAACGCCTCATTTCGAGAAGATGTTGTACGACAATGCGCAGATGGCGCAGTTGTATCATCGCGCTGCCCGGATTTTCCATCGCGACGACTATGCTCGGGTCGCACGTGAAACACTTACGTTTATGAAGACTGTGCTACAGAAACCAAACGGTGGTTTTATTGCGGCCTTATCGGCGATTGACGCTAATAATGTAGAAGGGGGTTATTATCTTTGGCATCAGGCCGATCTGGAAAGAATTCTCACTCCTGAAGAATATAAGGTGTTTATTTTTGTCCGCGGTATGACCGATGCCCCTGCGTTTGAAGACGGTCACTTGCCCATGCAAGTCAGGACGATTACGGAAGCCGCAGAAGCGCTAAATCTCCCGGCCAAGCACGTTGAACAATTAATGGCAGCAGCTGACAACAAGCTTCTCGTTCAAAGAAACAAACGTAGCCTTCCCGAAGATACAAAACTACTGGCTGGCTGGAACGGACTGGCGCTGTCAGCATTCGCTGAGGCTGCGCGTCTGGAAAAGAATGCAGAATATGAAACGATTGCAAAAAATGTCAGGAATTATCTGGTAACAGCACACTGGAACGGCGAACGGTTACACCGTTCAGTCGTCAATAGGCGTAGCATTGGGCAGGCATCGCTCGAGGATTATGCGCAAGTGTCTCGTGGATTGCTCAATTACGCGCGACTTACTGGCAGTGCTCGTGACTACAAACTGGTGCGTCGTGTTATCGACAGTACCTGGCGCCAATTCTATGGCAAAACAGGATGGCGTCTCAGCAACGCGAGCCTGATTCACGCGGAGCCGGGCGCAGACGCTATTGCCGATGGTCCTATGCCGGCCCCGTCTGGTTCGTTAATGGATACGGCGCTAACGCTTGCAGAGCTCACCAATGACGAGGCGTTAAAGCTGCGCACGCTGGCAGCCCTTAACAGCGGTCATGAGACTGTTTCTGTTGAACCGTTCTGGCATGTGAGCCATGTTGCGGCAATGCATCGTGCTGTTGATCCTTAGCTGCCTACTGTGTCTTAGCTTTTTATCGGCGCCCTTTGTGGCCGCTCGATGACGATTGCGATCAGGGTCATTGTTTTGCCTTTACGGAAAATCTTCATTTTGATCTTACTGCCCGGTTTGTGTCGGGAGATGGATGTCAACGCATCGCGCGCGTCAGTGATGGCGGTGCCATTGATAGCAATGATGACATCGCCTGGCTCGAGCCCAGCCTTATGGGCTGGACCATTACGCATCACACCGGCAACAATCACACCGACAGCCTTATCCATTTCCAGCGCTTTGGCAATAGTAGGAGTAACGGCGTGCGCCTCCACACCTAACCAACCGCGACGTGGTCGACCATACTCAAGAATTTCCTGAAGAACTTCCTGTGCCAGATTTGCCGGAATGGCAAAACCAATTCCCTGGGAACCGCCGCTACGACTGAAAATGGCTGTGTTGATTCCAATCAGATTGCCGTTGGCGTCAATGAGCGCGCCACCGGAGTTACCGGGATTGATTGCCGCGTCGGTCTGAATGAAATTTTCGAATGTATTGATGCCGAGCTTGGTGCGACCGGTGGCGCTCACAATCCCCATGGTAACCGTCTGACCCACGCCATAGGGATTGCCGATCGCCAGGGTAACGTCGCCAATGCGCAAGGCGTTGGAGTCCGCCAAGGTGACCACGGGCAGACTGTCCAGTTTGATTTTCAAAACCGCCAAATCTGTATCCGGATCGGTGCCGATAATTTTGGCCGGGGCATTGCGTCCATCACGTAACGCTACCTGTATGGCATCGGCGCCTTTGATGACGTGATGATTGGTGAGCAAATAACCCTTGTTGCTCACAATCACACCCGAGCCAAGCCCGGTTTCGACTCGCTTACGTGGGCGAATCAGGTCATCACCACCACCGAAGAATTGACGGAACATCGGGTCGTCAAAGAACGGGTGTGGCTTAACCGTGACCACCTTGGCAGTACTGATTTTCACCACCGCCGGTGCCGCTTTTTCTACTGCCGCTGAATATGACACTGGACCGCTCATACCGGCAGTCGCTGCTAGAGGAGTTGCCTGTCTGATTTCGACGGATTGTTTCGGTGAGCGCTGTAGAATTTCCGGCCAAATCATCACGATGATGAAAGCCAGGGCAAGGCCAGCTACCAGGATTTGGGCGGCAAATTTCACGGTACGGAGATTTGGCAACAGGGTTTCCTCAGATAAATCGATTTTGGCTGCGAATTGTATACCACAGCAGTCAGATACTATTTTCGAAATTTCGGCTGAAAAGTAGCGATTTGTTAGCAGATTGGGGTGGAATTTACAGAATTCCAGCCTTTCTCTTGACTGCAAAGGGGCGTTGTATAATCCTATGCGCCGCTCAAACCGTGCGTGAGTAGTTAATTAATTACTTAACTTCCTGAATAGGCACATTTTTATCGGAAATCTTTAGGATTTTCTTTCTTTCTACCCGCAGAAATAGTTGGGGGATCAATGAGTAAACAAGGCGTAGACCGTACGCGTCGACGGTTGCTGACCATTACTACCGGCATTGGCGCCGTAGGAGTGGGTTTTGCAGCTGCTCCGTTTGTTATCAGCATGATGCCAAGTGCACGTGCCAAGGCTGCTGGTGCACCTGTAGAGGTGGATATCAGCAAAATCGAACCTGGTATGAAAATTACCGTTGAATGGCGTGGTAAGCCGGTGTGGATTTTACGCCGCAACAAGGAAATGCTCGCCAGTCTGGACAAGGTCGCACCGAAGCTGGCGGATCCCAAGTCGCAGAAGAGTGAGCAGCCGGGCTATGTTGACCCAGCGAATCGCGCCAGCAAGGAAGAATTTCTGGTGGTGCTAGGGGTCTGCACCCATCTGGGTTGTGCACCGAAAGACAGACTCGAAGCCGGCAATGTATCTGGTCTGGGTGAGGACTGGCTCGGTGGATTCTTCTGCCCCTGTCACGGTTCCACATTTGATCTGGCTGGTCGTGTATTCAAGAACGTACCTGCACCGACAAATCTGCCGGTACCGCCGTACAGCTATCTCAGTGACAGCCGCATCATTATCGGCGTAGACGAGAAAGGAGCGGCCTGATGCAGAAATTGATCAACTGGATCGATGAGCGCTTCCCGCTGATCGAAACCTTCGAATATCACATGTCGAAGTACTATGCGCCGAAGAATTTCAACTTCTGGTACTACTTCGGTGTGCTTTCTATTGTTGTGCTGGTGATTCAAATCTTTACCGGCATCTTTCTGACCATGCACTACAAACCGGATACGGGGCTGGCTTTTGCCTCGGTCGAGTACATCATGCGTGATGTGGAGTGGGGCTGGTTGATTCGTTACATGCATTCTACCGGTGCGTCACTGTTTTTTGTTGTGGTGTATCTGCATATGTATCGTGGTGTGATCTACGGTTCCTATCGCAAACCGCGTGAGCTGCTATGGATCATTGGTGTGATTATCTTTATTGCGCTGATGGCAGAGGCCTTCATGGGCTACCTGCTGCCCTGGGGCAACATGTCCTACTGGGGTGCACAGGTGATCATTTCACTGTTCGACGCTATTCCCCTTGTTGGCCCTGTGCTGGCCGAGTGGGTGCGTGGTGACTTTGTTGTGTCCGACGCTACGTTGAACCGGTTCTTTGCGTTCCACGTAATTGCACTACCGCTGGTGCTGATTGTGCTGGTATTCCTGCACATCGTTGCGCTGCACGCGGTCGGTTCCAACAATCCGGACGGTATTGAGATCAAGAAGAACAAGGATGCTAACGGTATTCCGAAAGATGGCATTGCCTTCCACCCGTATTACACGGTGAAGGATATTGTCGGTGTCATCGTATTCCTGATGGTGTTCTCCGCGATTATGTTTTTTGCACCGGAGATGGGCGGGCTGTTCCTGGAGCATGACAATTTCAATCCAGCCAACATCCTGCAAACGCCACCGGAAATCGTACCGTTGTGGTACTTCACACCGTATTACTCAATACTTCGCGCAACGACGGCCAGCTTCCTGCCGATTTTGACCGGCGCTGTGTTCCTGGTTGCATTGCTGGCGATCCTCGATACCAAGAACACGATGAAGCGAATGGTGTTCGCCGGTATCGCCGTGGTGCTTGCATTCGGGCTGCTCTCCGGAATTCTCGAGGCCAAGGTCTGGGGTGTAATTCTGATGGGTGCCTCGCTGATGGTGCTGTTCTTTATGTCCTGGCTGGACAAGTCACCGGTTAAATCCATTCGGTATCGCGGCTGGATTTACAAGTTGGCGCTGACGCTGTTCATCATCGCGTTTTTCCTATTGGGCTACCTGGGCATGAAGCCTGCCAGCGGACTCAACGTCATCCTGGCACAAGGTGGAACAGTGGTTTATTTCCTGTTCTTCTTCCTGATGCCGTTTTACACCAAGTGGGATAAGACCAAGCCAGTTCCGGAAAGGGTGACATCATGAAGAAAGTATTGATAACAATAATGCTGGCCCTGACGCCGGCAATGGCATTTGCCGCCGGCGGTTCTGGTGCCAAGCTGGATCATGTGAAAGTGGATCTGGGTGATCAGGCCTCATTGCAGAATGGTGCCAAGATTTTCGTAAACTATTGCCTGTCCTGCCACAGCGCTTCGTACATGCGTTACAACCGCATGGCCAAGGATATCGGTCTCACCGAAGAGCAGGTCGCCGAGTACATGGGTTTTATTACCGATGACAAGGGCAAGTTCAAACCTGGCGCGTTAATGAAGGCGACAATCAATGCTGATGAAGCCAAGGCTGCATTCAATACCGTGCCGCCTGATCTATCGGTAACTTCGCGCTCCAAGGGTGCAGACTGGATTTACACCTACATGCGCAGTTTTTATCGTGACGAGAAAGCACCGAGTGGTTGGAACAACGTTGTGTTCCCGAATGTGTCAATGCCGCATGTGCTGTGGTCATGGCAAGGTACTAATCGTGCCCAGTTTACGACTGACGACAGTGGCGTTAAGCACTTCGAAGGTTTCGAGGTAGTCACACCTGGCAGCATGAGCGCAAAGGAGTTCGACAAGAACATGCGCGACCTGACAGCGTTCATGGTGTATCTGGGTGAACCGGCTCGACTGGTTCGGTTCCAGTTAGGTGTTTATGTGCTGATCTTCCTGGCCTTCTTCCTGGTATTTGCATACCTGTTGAAGAAGAATTACTGGAAAGACGTACACTAGTTACCAGCCTGTTTTGGTTATTACAGGGGGCGTATGCCCCCTGTGATCGTTCCCAAGCCAGCATATTTGGAGAATACATAAATGGCATCACCTGCTAATCGCAAACCGGTAATGACGCTTTATTCCGGTACGACTGATCCCTACAGTCACAGGACGCGCATCGTCCTGTTTGAGAAAGATGTTGAATGCCAAATTGTATTCGTTGAGCCTGATAACAAGCCGGCAGCGCTGGCGGACCTCAATCCCTACAATCAGGTGCCGACAATGGTAGATCGTGATCTGGTGCTCTATCAGTCTTCGATCATTAACGAATACCTGGACGAGCGCTTGCCTCATCCACCACTAATGCCAGTCGATCCGGTCAATCGTGCACGCGCTCGCCTGATGCTGGCTCGATTCGAAAACGACTGGTATCGCGTGTTGCCAGATATCGAACACGGCGACAAGAAGCTTGCCACCAAGGCTCGTCACGCCATTCGCGATGGTTTAACCGTGATTTCACCTGTTTTCAAAGAGCAGCCGTTCGTTCTGGGTGAGGAGTTCTCGCTGGTCGATTGTGCTTTGGCGCCGATTCTCTGGCGACTGGAGAAGTACAAGATTTCGCTTCCACGTCAGGCTGCGCCTATCATGGAATATGCCAATCGCCTGTTTGAGCGAAAATCCTTCCAGCTAAGCCTGACTGAACTTGAACGGGAAATGGTTAAATAGAATTCCACGGTTCTTTCGTGGGAGACCATTACTCCATGGTGCCTATTAAACCCTATCTGCTTCGCGCTGCTTTTGAGTGGGCGCTGGATAGTGGCTATACACCGCATATCCTGGTGAATGCCACCGTTTATGGAGTGGTAGTGCCAACTGAGCACATCGAGGATGGGCGTATTGTTCTGAACGTTCACCCTGATGCCACTAGCAATCTGCTTATTGGTGACGAGACGGTTGAATTCAGCGCTCGTTTTTCCGGTCGACCATTTGCTGTGAAGATTCCTTTAGCGGCGATTCTGGGTCTATATGCCAGAGAAAATGGCGAGGGAATCAGTTTCCCGGCAGACGAGCTAGCACCGCAAGAAGTTGACGATAAAGACATGGCACCGGAGTCTTCAGAAAAGCCTGCTTCACGTGGTAAACCCGACCTCAAAATAATCAAGTAATCCCATCGCACTACAGTCGCGGCTCGCGTCGGTATAAAGTGATCCAACTTCAAATGCTGCGCTGCGCCTGAATAAATGCTCAAGGTAATTCAATCCGATATCACATCACTAAAGGTTGATGCGATCGTCAATGCGGCCAACCAATCGCTTTTGGGTGGTGGTGGTGTTGATGGTGCCATTCACCGTGCTGCCGGTCCCGAACTATTAAAGTATTGCCGGCAATTAAACGGTTGCCCGACAGGAGAAGCGAAACTCACACCGGGTTTCAATTTACCCGCGAAATTTGTCATTCATACTGTTGGACCGGTATGGCAGGGGGGAGAGCGAGGGGAGTCTGATTTGTTAGCCAGTTGTTACCGCAATTCACTGAAACTCGCCAAGGCGAATAACATCCGTACCATCGCATTTCCTGGCATCAGTACTGGAGTCTATGGCTATCCAAAGAGTGAGGCTTCGAAGATTGCGGTTTCGGTTTGTCGGGAGTTTGAAGATGACTTCGACGAAATAATATTTTGTTGTTTTAGTGAAGCAGATAAAGATCGTTACGAGACTTTATTGCAGAGATAAAAATTTACGAGAACTTAGTTTAAATAAAAAAGGCGCCCGAAGGCGCCTTTTTCGTTTCTAGCAGAATGTTTTAGTCACCGATGCGGAAGCCGGCCTTAACCGACCAGGAATTGGTACCGTTGGTTGAATCACCTTCAAAGGTTAGATTTAGAGCCAGCATGTCCAGGCTAACACCATAGTAGTAACGCGTTTTGTCAGCATTATAGTCATTGAACGTTGCGGTTGGATCAACGCCGTTTAGTTTAACCATGCCAACACCAACGTACGGTGTGATGGGTCCAAAGCCTTTGGATATGGAGGTATCGATGCCGGTCGTTGTGCTTTTCACAATACCGGACACATCAGTGCTGGTGTAGGAACCACGAACATTCCACGCGGGGGCGACTGTACTACCTTTCAAAATTGCATAGGTCAGCGCTACGCCATACGCTGTCGTGTTGGCGTTATCACCGGGAACAGAAAATGTCGAGTAATAACCTGCGACATCGAGACCTGCAATCAATCCTTTCTGGAATTTTAGTTTTGGCAGAACGACGGAATTTCCTTCATAGGTGCCGCTGGTGGCCTCAAGGCTCACGTCAATACCGAGAATTCCTAATGGAGTCGCTGGAGCAACAGCACGATAAGCGGTGATGGCGCCAAATTCATCCATCAGCGCATCGAATTGCGGCTGGGTACCGGGCGCGGCAAAGGCATTTGGAGCTAGCACCAGGGGCGTGATGATTAGTAGGAGACTGCGAATCGGTTTCATTGTGCGAATTCCTTTGTCATTTGTTATAGAGATATAAACTAGCACAAATATTATTTTTTCAAAGTTTATCCGGTTTTTCACCGATAATCGGCCATTCGAGACAGATCAAACGGAAAAATCAGATCGGGAATATCTTGCCAGGATTGAGGATGTTCCCGGGGTCAAATTCAGATTTGATACGCCGCATCAGGTCCAGTGTCACCGGATCGATTTCCCGGCTGATGTAGTCCCGCTTTTCCACACCGATACCATGTTCACCTGAGAGAGTGCCATTCAGTCTCAGCACAAGATCAAAGACCTGATCAAGGCAGGGGCGTGCCTGTTTTTCCTGTGCCGGGTCCTGCGAATCATAGAGTAAGTTGACGTGGATGTTGCCATTACCAGCGTGTCCGAAATTCACAATTGGAATTCCGAATTCATCGCTGATTTTGTTTAGTCCTGCAATCAACTCGGGGATATTGGATACGGGTACCACCACATCTTCATTCAGTTTGTTGGGCGCAACATTTTTTAATGCTGGTGACAAGGCTTTGCGAGTTGCCCACAGCGCCTGCACTTCGTTCTGAGTTCTTGCCTGATGTGTATCTATCATTCCCGAATTGTTAGCAGCATCGATGATGGATTGTGCAATGTCATTTATTGCACTCGCTGCACCATCAACCTCAATCAATAACATGGCACCTGCATCGGTAGGCAAGTTGGCTTCGGAGTAATCTCGTACCATTTCGATTGAAGCACTGTCGATAAACTCCAGGCTGTGGGGTACGTTCGCTTGGGACATGATAGCCACAATTGCTTCGGTCGCACTGGCAATGTCTCGATAAACAATTCGCAAAAGTTGTTTTACCTCGGGTAGTGGCACCAATTTCAGCGTGGCCTCAGTCACCACGGCGAGGGTGCCTTCAGAGCCAATAATCAATCGGGTGAGATCGTATCCCACAACACCTTTAGTTGTGTAAACACCGGTATGGATTTCATCTCCAGTTCCAGTGATCGCCTTTAGGCCGAGAACGTTATCTCGAGTGGTGCCGTATTTCAGAGCACGCGGTCCCGCAGAATTGACCGCGATGTTTCCGCCAACGGTACAAAATGCCGCGCTGGTAGGATCGGGCGGCCAGAAGTACCCATGTTCAGCGACCGCGTCCTGTACAGACTGATTCAGTACGCCTGCTTCTACTTCAACCAAGCGATTGGCTGGATCAATTCGATTGATTTTATCCATACGCTCAAGCGATAAAACGATCCCTCTGGCATCAGGTATGGCGCCACCAGCAGTGCCTGTTCCCCGACCACGTACTGTTAGTGGAATCTGATGTTCATAACAAAGTCGTACAGTTTTTCTGACTTGTTCGGCAGTATCGGCGAGCACTACCGCAGCAGGTGGGGTGTGTTTGCGCGAGTTATCCTGACCGTAGGCCCAACATTCGTTGGTTGTTGTTAGAACGTTGGGTTTCCCAACGGTTTCGACCAGACCGTCAATTAGGCTCTTGGGTAAATCAACTGTGTTCACGGATTCGCTTAAGCAAGTCAGTGGTGGAGCGGTCGAATTTGAATGGTATTGAGTGGACTTTCCCGCCGTTGGTGGTCACAAAATCAGCTCCGACAATGCGGTCTTTAGACCAATCGCCACCCTTTACCAGGTGGTCGGGTTTTACGATCCTGATCAGTTCCAGTGGTGTGTCTTCGTTAAACGGAACTACTAGCGAAACGCACTCAAGCGCGGCAACGATCGCCATTCGATCATCCAACGGGTTGATCGGCCGATCGGAGGCTTTTTCGAGTCTGCGGATTGATTCGTCAGTGTTTACCCCGATAACGAGACTGGTGCCAAGGTCGGCAGCATCTTCCAGGTAGGCGACGTGTCCACGATGCAATATATCGAAACAGCCGTTGGTAAATACAATCGGTCGCTCAAGTACGCTGAGACGCTTTGCTAAAACTTCACGCTCAAGAATAATCTTCTCCTGGCTTTTACTCATGCCTGGCCAAGTAATTGATGATCGATCAGATCGCACAAACAGTGTATCGCGATTATGTGCAGCTCCTGAATTCTTGCAGTCGAGGGGCCACGCACACATATGTTGACATCGTTCTCACCCAAGGCAGTGGCAATTTCACCGCCATCGCGACCATTCAGCGCCACGACAATCATATCGCGTTCACGTGCTGCTTCGACTGCACGCAGCACATTACGCGAATTTCCCGAGGTGCTGATGGCAAGCAGTATATCGCCGGGTTGACCCAGTGCGCGAACTTGTTTGGCAAATACATCCTTGTAACTGTAGTCATTGGCAATCGAGGTCAATGTCGAGCTGTCAGTGGTTAACGCCACGGCAGGCAGGCCTGGACGCTCCTGTTCAAAGCGGTTTAACAATTCAGATGAAAAGTGTTGTGAATCGGCAGCGGATCCACCATTGCCGCATGCGAGTATTTTCTTGTCCGCGAGCAAGGCCTGAATCATACGATCAGCACCCTCCGCGATGACTGGTGAGAGTTCCTCAACATGGGATTGCACTGTATCCATGTGTTGGTCAAAATTGCTGCTGACTCGCTGAATCAGTGCAGATTTGTCTGTAATGTTTGAGTTCATTAATAGAAAGCTAATTTAAAAAGCATTGATATACCAGCAGACGTCATTTTCATGCATTTTACCATCGAGATTACCGCTGAGCGCTATCACATCAAACCGGCATGGCCGATCACTGCAATCTTGATTCGCTAACAAGTAGTGTTCAGCAGTTGCACGTATTCGATTCTGTTTTCGATAATCAACGGTTTCGCCGGCCAGACCATATTTTTGGTTCTGGCGATAGCGCACCTCGACAAAGACCAGTGCATCGTGCTCGCGCATGATGAGATCAATTTCGCCATAGGGTGAGCGATAGTTGCGTGTGACCAGTTTCAGTCCACGTTTGATCAAATACCGCTTTGCCTGTGCTTCAGCTTTTTGACCTTGTCGCAGGTGTTTTGGAGGCGTCCGTGCCATCGCTAAGATCCAGATGTTCCTTATATTTGACGAAAGTGTCCAGAATGCGCGGGACTCCCCGGCGGAACCGGGCCCAGATTAGTTGCCGATGCAGTCGGCCATGCCGGTCTACTGATAGCCCGCTCGTAACCCCGTTAAATCGCACCGATTCCTCGGAGGTAATTCGTCCCAGATGGGGAATCACCGCATAGCTGTCCACACCCAAAGCAAACAACCTGTCATAAGGCGAGTACGCGTGTGGCCAATCCTGTTGCAGGGTATCTCGCAAGGCCTGCATGCGTTTGTTGCCAAGCAACATCCACGGCATATCGCCAAACATAACTCCGTTCAGGTCAGCATCTCTGGCGGAGTCAGCCTTCCCCACAAAGATGTGTGAAGTTGCATAGACTGGAGTGCGAGCCGCACGATGATAATTCAGCTGGGGTTTGATCAGGCGGCCGCGTCGGGCGTCGGCGGCCAGAAAGATAAAATCAATATCGCCACGCGCACGTGGCTCAAACTCAAGTTTCCGCTTTAATAATGTCTGTAGTGCCTGACGACGTTCATGGCTCTGTGTGATATTGAGCAGGTCACGAATCGGTTGTGAATAGTCGCCTGCCTTTAGGTCATATGACTGACTCGTGATTAATGCGCCGCCAAGTCGTTGCCAGTGATCAACAAAGGCCGTGTGCATGCGTTTCCCCCAGCCGCTATCTGGATAAAGCACCGCGGCCTGTCGATGGCCGTCCAGGTAGGCACGTTCAGCTGCCTGGCGCGCTTCCTGTTCAGGTGGCAATCCAAACTGGAATACATTTGCAGATTCGACATCATTATTGGTGTGACTAAGAAGTAGCGTTGGTACTGACAAGTCAGTGCGGCGAACCACCTGCTCAACGGCATTTGTTCCAAGTGGGCCGACAATTAGTTGTGCACCATCCCGGACCGCCTGTTTGTAGTAATCCGTAACGGCCGCTGGATCATCGCCGATATCATAAATTTGAACACTTGGTTTGTCTGAATTTGTATTGGCGCGATCCATTGCCATAAATCCATCCTTCACGGCTTGAGCTGCACGACCGTGACGAGAGGTTAACGGCAACAACAATGCGATACGATCAACTCGACCGATGAGCGTCGGTTTCGGGCTGGATATCGTTGCTAACAAGTCTGCAGTGATCGGGTGGTTTGGGTTGCGCTGTTTCCATTCATTCACCGCGAGCGTCAGTGAGCGTGGACGATCACTGTTCTCAATACTGACAATGGCAAGATCGATCCAACCTCGCAGGATAGTGTCGCGTGTTTGTTGTTGTTTCGTACGCAATTCGGCGCGTTGCACGGAGGTGAGCACTTTCCATAACTGCAACTGGTTTTGTGCAATTGCCGTTTTGTCTACAAGATAACGCTCTCGTTGCATTAGGTCCCAAGCGGCGCCAAACGGTTTTTCCAGTGCCAATCTGGCTTGTGCCCGTACCCAATGAATATTGGTCATCAGCTCAGGACTGAGGTTACCCGCTCTTTTGGCAGCATTGAGCAGGATGATGGCGCGCGCATAATCGCCTTGGGAAGCTGCCAGTTGACCTTCGAGTACTCGTTTACGAGCACGAAAGCTGGGATCAAGCCCTTTTACACCAATTACTTTTAGTTTCTTTCTTGCCTCGCTTACCTGGCCGGCCTTGAGATAAAGTTCAATTGCGCGAAGCTGATAGTGCTGTTTCTTGGGTGATACGGCAGTTTCTGCCAGCCGCTCAAATTCCTGCGCGGCGCGAACAAATTCGCCACTGGTTACCGCACGCATCGCGGATTCTGCGGATGCCGGAACTTCTGTCGGTGCCTTCTTGGGGGTAGTTTCGCATCCCGCCAGCAGCAATGCGCCCCCGGTCAGTATGCAGAAAGCGATAATGCCTTGTTTGCGGACTGCCATAATTTGGTCAAACTCGATGAATAAATGGGGTATAAACGGTTCGAGAGTATCAAGCGAGGCAAGGATTGTGTCAAACGGCGCTGGAACCATCTATCTAGTAGCAACACCCATCGGTAATCTGGATGACATGAGTCCGCGTGCAGCGCAGATCTTGGCCGAGGTGGAACTGATTGCAGCAGAAGACACTCGCCACAGCGGCAAATTGTTGCGTTATTTGGGTGTCAAAACACCTCTAATATCTTTCCATGAACACAATGAAGCCGAGAGGGTGGATCAACTTATTGAGTCAGCCCTGAATGGAAAAAATATTGCTCTGATTAGTGATGCCGGCACACCACTGGTAAGTGATCCCGGTTTCCGGCTGGTCCAGGCGGCGCATCTTGCCGAAGTCACGGTGTCTACCATTCCGGGTCCCTGCGCCGCGATTGCCGCGTTGACCGTGTCTGGATTACCAACAGATACATTCTGTTTTCGGGGATTTCCTCCGGCAAAATCGGGTGCCCGCCAAAAGCAGTTTGAGTCCGACAAGGATATGCGCGCTACATTGATCTACTACGAAAGCCCGCATCGGATTGTCGATAGTTTGAAAGACATGTGCGAAGCATTTGGTGATACAAGGAAGGCCACAGTCGCGCGTGAGCTAACCAAGAAATTTGAGACCATCAAGACGGGTAGTCTCGCCAGCCTGATCGACTGGATATCTGGAGACAGCAACCAGCAAAAGGGTGAATTTGTGGTAGTGGTTACAGGATCATCGGGGGGTGAGTCGAAGCTCGGCCCTGAGGCGCAGCACCTTGTGGCCCTCCTTGCACAGGAGCTGCCACCCAAAAAAGCGGCGGCGATCGCTTCCGAGATCACCGGAATACGTAAGAAAGAGCTTTATGAGTGGTTAACCAAGTCACGCTAATTATTTTGCTAGGGGAATACCCTGATCCGGTTAGATGCGGCCCCCAAGGCCTACTTTTTTTACTATAATAAGTAACATCATCTGAAATATTTTGGTGCGCCAGATACCGTTCATAGAAGCGGAAGGTGTGCAGGGGGTGCTTGCCGGTATTTCACTCCGGTAATCACAGTAAATGACTGGTGGCGGGATTCTCGTCGTTTGCCGGGGCCTTGTTTCTTCGGTTCTGGCGCTCTGCGAGTCGTGGATCGTGAATCAGGAGTAATTGAGCGTTATGGATTTCGGGGTCCTGGTTACCTTCACTAAAAGAAACTGGATGGCTTTTAAGAAAGGGGCTGCCCGGATCTTGCGCTTTCCGCGTATTCGTTTGCGTTCGGAAACAATCCCTCGGTACTTCAAAGAAATTTCAGAAAAGATCACCAGTCGTTTGTCGCGATTGTCCCAACTACCCTTACTAAACCGCCGTAGCCTGGTTGGGCGCATTCTACTTATGAATGTTGTTTGGGTGATGTTGATATATGGCCTGGCGGTGATTGCGTTGTGGTGGACTTCAACCCGGATTATTGAAGACAACCTGCAACGGCAGGCTTTGCAGTGGGTATCAGAGCTGGATGAAATGGGGACACCACTCTACGCGTCGACTAGCAAACGTAATTTCTCCCGGATTGAGCGACATGTTAAGAATTTTCCCCAGATCGCATATTTACGTTATTACGATGCGACCGGAAAAAAGGTGTTGGGCGAATATCGCGCGCAAGGCCGCGATCAATTGGCAATTCCAAACTTGGGGGATGTTGAGCTTAAGGCGCTCGGAAATACGACCAAGCCACAGAAGCCACACCGGTTTGATGACGGTTTGGAGGGGATGGTTCGCACAATGGCGCCGGTATGGATCAAGTCGATCGAGAATGATGGTTTGATCGGCTTTGATGTGCATGGCCACAAATCCGAACTTATCAAAGTAATCGGATTTATTGACCTTGGGCTGGATGTTAGTCAATACCGGGAACAGCTGGCGCGAGGGATACTCATTGGAAGCTTGCTGATCCTCGCGCTATTGGTGTTATCGGTTGTTGGTGGGCGAAAGCTGATCAAGCGCACCCTGAGTCCATTGTCAGATTTGAAAAAGCCGCTGGCGCGGCTCGCCAGGGGTGAGACTGATATTAGTGTCTCAACTTCTGGTGATGAAGAGATCGCCGTGATTGGCAAAGCCTTGAATGCCACCATCAGCGCACTCAAGGAGAGAGAGGAGCTTAGAAAACTGGCTGACCATGATCACCTGACGGGATTGGTGAATCGTCACTATTTTGGCCGTGAGCTCGAGCGTGAGCTACTGCAAGCAGGGAAGGGTGGTGAAAAGAGTGCTCTGCTATTTGTCGATCTTGATGAATTTAAATATGTGAATGACACGCTTGGTCATGCCGCCGGCGATCGGCTGCTAATACAGGTGGCGGATACGCTTAAAACTCGCATGCGAGATCAGGACGTTATTTGTCGTTTTGGCGGCGACGAGTTTACGATTCTTGCGCGTAATGTCGATCGTCGCGGCGCATCTGGAATAGCACGTTCAATTATCGAGAACATGCAAACAGTGAAGTTTCAGGAGGGTGGGCAAACCTTCCATATTTACTGCAGTGTCGGTGTGGCCATGATCGACAACGATCGCTTTACCTCGGAAGAGTTATTGTCCCAGGCCGATTCGGCTTGTTATGCGGCCAAGGCAGCTGGACGAAATCGCTATCATATTTCCGAGATCGCGCCTTTGTCAGGCCGAAAGGCGGCAGAAGATATTGGCTGGTCTCGTAAGCTGGAACAGGTGATTACCCGAGACAGTTTTGTTCTGCATTATCAACCTATAGTCACAGCGGCGGACAGTCGGCCGGTGCTATACGAAGTTCTATTGCGAATGCCTGGCCGAGGTAAGGAATTATTGCCACCAAAGGCGTTTCTACCGGCGGCCAATCGACTGGGGTTTATGGTTGGTATAGATCAATGGGTGATTCGACGTGCTGCTACGGAATTGGCGGAGCATCGTCGTAGTGAAGCCGAAATCTGCTATTCCATCAATTTGTCTGACGATGCCTTTGAGGATCCGGGGCTTGTGCAGTGTGTGAAGGATAGTCTTGAGCTAAATGATCTCCCGCCACATGCGCTGGTATTCGAGATTACAGAGCAGGCGGCGGTTCGGCACATGGACAAGATCAACCTGCGCATACAGGAGCTGGCCGATCTGGGATGCCGATTTGCCCTTGAGGACTTTGGCGCCGGGTTCAGTTCATTCAGCTATATCCGCAATCTTCCTGTTCATTTCGTTAAAATTAAAGGCAAGTTTGTAGAAAATCTCAGTCGGGACAACGTAGACCGCGTTCTGGTGCAATCGATGGTGCAGGTGGCCCAGTCAATCGGTAAGGAAGTTATTGCCGAATATGTTCAGGATGCTGGTACCCTCAAGATCTTGAGAACAATCGGCGTGGATTACCTTCAGGGCCACTATATTGGCAAACCAGTCGCCGACGTGCCCCGTACTCCTGCGCTGGTGGCTGTCACCAGCTCACGCTCTGCCAGTAAGCATCACTAATTGAGCGGGCTGATTCTCGGTCTCGGGCGACTCGAAATCGATGGGCGCAAACGGGACGTTCCTGGAAATTAGCACGTCACGCCCACTTTCCAGTTTCCCCCTTTTTTTTCAGTCGAATTTCGATCCGGAGTTGGATTCTTGCTTGGGTGAAGCGAGGTAATATTCAAAAAAAACGCCCCGAGGGAGATCGGGGCGTAAAGCTCAATAATTCGAGCACAGGAGGAGAACCTTAAACCTAATTTCGTAAATTCAGGCCGTCTGATTTACGGCCGGCCTTAAATTCATATCCTTAATTATTGCAATGGCTGTGCCAAGCGAGCACGCGTTAACCGCTCGCATAAAAAAATTAATATTTAATATAATTATCAATTGCTTACGAATGATTCCCAATCGGTGGCGTTCGGTTCTACTGGAGGGAGTTGCAGGATCATCCGTATTTCAGCACCAAATGTTACGTTGTTCTGATCTATTTTGGTGCAAATGAACCGTAAAGCGGGATTTAAGTAAGTGGGTGCTTACTTAAATTAAAAAACTGACTGTATACGGGGAAACTTGCCCATATATATAATGATAGTTGGAGTCGGCCAGACAGTCGCTTCGCTGTTTCGACGGCGAGGAGGAAAGTCCGGGCTCCATAGGGCAGAGTGCCAGGTAATCCCTGGGGGGCGTGAGCCTACGGAAAGTGCAACAGAAAGCATACCGCCTACGTCCGCTATTTCGGCGGGCCGGTAAGGGTGAAATGGTGCGGTAAGAGCGCACCGCGCCGGTGGCAACACACGGTGGCAAGGTAAACCCCGCTCGGAGCAAGGCCAAATAGGGGAACAATGGTGCGGCCCGCATCGTTCCCGGGTAGGCTGCTTGAGGCATACGGCGACGTGTGACCCAGATGAATGACTGTCCTCGACAGAACCCGGCTTATCGGCCGACTCCTTCTTCCCTATATCTCTTTTTATTTCAGCATATTATAATATTAAACTAATCCAGATTCTTGGAATCTGGAGCATATTTTTAGTTCTCTTCCGTCGGTCTGACCTCTCTAACCGATTGTCCAGCAAAGGAAAATTCACGCTCTGTCGTGGGGATTTTGCTTGACACCTATCTAATATCATACATATAGTGTCAAATAGTGGGAGAATGTGGGTAATAGTGGGATAAGACCACCCAGGAGGATCCGGTGTACCGGGGAGTGAGCACAATAAATCTGGATAGCAAGGGCCGAATGACGGTCCCGACTAAATATCGGGATGCGCTCGCTCGTCAATGCGAAGGCCAGATGGTGGTAACCGTCGACCGCGACAGCTGCCTGCTGCTTTATCCCCTGCCAGAGTGGGAAGAGATCGAACGCAAACTGGTGCGACTCCCGAGTTTTAATAAACAGGCGCGGCGTTTACAGCGACTCCTGATCGGTCATGCCACCGAGTGTGAGCTCGATAGCAACGGACGGATTTTGTTACCGCAACCTCTGCGGGAATTTGCTGCCATGCAAAAAAGCGTTGTCCTGATTGGACAGGGCAACAAGTTCGAGATTTGGGCCGAAGAGCGGTGGAACGAAAGCCGTGGTGAATGGCTGGAAGGTGATGAAGATGATGGCGAGCTTCCACAGGAGCTCGGTTCGCTGTCGTTGTAGGAAAGGTAATGAAGGCGTTGATACATGAGCCGGTTCTGTTAGGACCGGCGGTTGAAGCGCTGAACGTGCAGACAGACGGAACCTATGTAGATGCCACCTTTGGCCGAGGCGGCCATACCAGGGAGATTCTGAAACGTCTGGGAGAAAAGGGCCGACTATTGGCAATGGATCGTGATCCGGAGGCGGTAGCCGAGGCGAAGCGCAAATTCGCTGACGATAAACGAGTTGAAATAAGAAGAGGGCCGTTTTCAATGTTGGGCCACTATGTTGGAGAAAAGGGATTGACCGGAAAGATCCACGGCGTGCTGCTGGATCTAGGGGTCTCCTCTCCCCAGCTGGATGACGCCGAACGAGGATTCAGTTTTCGCCAACAAGGGCCGCTAGACATGCGCATGGATCCCGATAGCGGCGAGTCGGCAGCGGAATGGTTAAATCACGCCGATGAATCCGAGATTGCACACGTTATAAAAGAATACGGCGAAGAGAAGTTCGCCAGGCGAATCGCCCGCTTCATTGTAGAGGATCGCGATACACAACCATTTGAAACCACCGAACAGCTGGCGCAGCTATGTGCTCGCGCAGTGAAAACCCGGGAACCAGGAAAAGACCCGGCAACTCGAACGTTTCAGGCGATTCGTATTCACATCAACCAGGAACTGAAGGAAGTGGAATCGGTGCTGCCGCAGGTCCTATCGGCACTACTCCCAGGTGGTCGCTTGGCGGTTATCAGTTTTCATTCCCTGGAAGACCGGATTGTTAAGCGCTTTATTCAGAAAGAGGCGCGAGGAGATGATTTCCCGCCCGATTTGCCGGTAACCCAAGCTGCACTGAATCCACGTCTACGACCAGTGGGTAAGCCTATTCGTGCCGATGCGGCCGAGGTAGAGCGCAATCCCCGTGCAAGAAGTGCAGTACTGCGCGTGGCCGAGCGCATTGGAGGCAATCTGTGAACCGGCGTATGTGGGTAGTCGCGATTTTACTT
>CAJICK010000061.1_pt1 | contig 48387 bp, 44 predicted proteins | sample 9199621 | NCBI WGS metagenome assembly CAJICK01 (sample SAMEA7708342, study PRJEB35096) | sediment metagenome | biome: marine neritic benthic zone biome [ENVO:01000025]; feature: sediment [ENVO:00002007]; material: shallow marine sediment [ENVO:03000034] sea grass bed [ENVO_01000059] ... | reverse complement strand
GTATCATTTGACGCGGCCGCTCGCAGCGGTGATACGGTCAATATCGACGGGAAATATGTCGATGATCATCTGGCCGGGCTGGCGCAGGATGAGGATCTGGCGCGCTATATTTTATAGCGCGTGAGTAATTGAAATTCACGATCTCACCGGTACTTGAATTCTAAAACCCTATCCCCATTTTCTGAAACAAGAGAGTTACGGCGTCAAAACTAGTTCTATCGAGTGATGTTTTGGCGAACTGCTTAAAATTGAATAGGAGATGACTACTATGCGAGCAATTACACGTTCACCACGCGGCCGTCGCCTGGGTTGGTTGGATGATGATTTCGATCAGATGTTTGAAGGCTTTCTTCGACCAATGAGAATTATGGAAGAAAACAATGGTGGCCGTGATCTGGTACCGGCAGTCGACGTCAGTGAAAACGGCGATGCTTATACCATTCATGCCGAGCTTCCGGGTGTGCGCAAGGCAGATGTCAACGTCACGTTTGAAAATGGCGTATTGACTCTAAGTGCTGAAACCAAGAGCGAGACCGAAGAGAAAGAAGGCGAGCGCGTTATTCGACAGGAGCGTCGCTATGGTAAATACATGCGCAGCCTGCGTCTCGGTGCGGACATCGACGAATCCAAAGTCAAGGCGAATTACAAAGATGGCGTGCTTGAGATCGAACTGCCGAAGGCAGAAGCGGTTAAGCCGAAACGCATCAATGTCGACGTTGGTTGAGTAACAATCATCGACGAATATCCAAAAGGGCCGCAAGGCCCTTTTGTTGTTTTGGCCGCCTGCTGACATTGCTGTCGGCTTGCGGTAATGTCCGCATAAGCATAATCATAAGGCAATATTAACCGTGTCTCTTTCACCTAAAACCGCAGAAGAACGCGCACACATACTGGCCGAGGCGCTGCCGTACATACAGCGTTTTCAGGACAAGACCATCGTCATCAAGTATGGCGGTAACGCGATGGTGGATGAAAACCTCAAGCGGGGGTTTGCGCGCGATATCGTGCTGATGAAACTGGTGGGCATGAACCCGGTGGTGGTACACGGAGGCGGACCTCAGATTGGCTAGTTGCTTGAGCGCATTGGTAAGGAGAGTGAATTTATCCAGGGCATGCGAGTTACCGACAGCGAAACCATGGATGTGGTGGAAATGGTGCTCGGTGGCCTGGTGAACAAGGAAATCGTCAGCCTGATCAATCAACATGGTGGTAAGGCCGTGGGACTTTCCGGTAAGGACGGCGGCTTGATCCGCGCGCGCAAGCTGAAGCTTAAGGCGGGCGACGGCGAAAAGATGCCGAGCGAGATTATTGATATCGGCCACGTCGGCGAGGTGGATTCCATCGATCCGGAGCTGGTGGCGTTGCTGGACACACAGGACTTTATCCCGGTGGTAGCCCCCATTGGTGTCGGTGAGGATGGTCAGGCATACAACATCAATGCCGATATTGTTGCCGGTAAATTGGCCATCACGCTTGGTGCGGAGAAGCTGATCCTGCTGACCAATACCGAAGGTGTTCTCGATGGTGACGGTAAGCTGTTAACTGGATTGTCGGCAAATGATGTCGATAAGCTGGTAGACAATAAGACCATCAAGGGCGGCATGCTGCCCAAAGTGGCCTGTGCGCTGGATGCAGTGAAAAGTGGTGTGCGTTCGGCGCATATTATTGATGGTCGCGTACCTCATGCTTTGTTGTTGGAGATCTTTACCGACCTGGGCGTCGGAACTCTTATCAACGCCTAGTTTCTTCGGAATTTAAGTCGTGGCCAGACATAGTAGCAGTGAGCGCAAGCAAGAGATTCTGCAAACGCTGGCGCGACTTCTCGAACAAACCCACGGCAAACACATCACCACGGCACAGCTGGCGCGCGAGGTTGGTGTTTCTGAAGCCGCTTTGTATCGGCATTTCCCCGGTAAGGCGCAAATGTTTGAAGCGCTAATCGAGTTTATCGAGGAAACGATCTTTCCGCGCGTTACACGCATACTCAATGATACGGAATCCGCTGACACCCGAGCGCATGGAATTATCAGCCTATTGTTAGGCTTCGCCGATAAAAATCCCGGAATCACGCGATTACTACATGGCGATGTATTGGTCGGTGAAACCGAGCAATTGCAGAAACGTGTAAGTCAGTTTTTCGATCGGCTAGATACGCAGTTCAAGCAAATACTGCGCGACGCTAAACTGAAGAATGAAACTATCCAGTCACCGACAGAAAGTGCCAATTTGCTAATGGCCTTTGTCGAGGGACGCTTGGCTCGGTATGTCAGAAGCAGCTTCCGCGATTCACCACTGGAAGGGTGGGACGAACAGTGGCCTATTTTTCGAAAAGCTATTTTTGGCTAGTTAAACTGATTCAGTTATTAGCCTTTAAATAATTCTTTAACATTTACATCCGCCTTATCCGCTTCAGAAAATTCGAGTAAGTCACGCAACCCAAAACCAAACATGCGAGCAACGATAGTGTCCGGGAATTGCTCGACACGGATGTTGTTGGCGTTCACACTATCGTTGTAATACTCACGGCGATCTGCAATCTGTGATTCCAGTAAGCTGATGCGTTGTTGCAGGTGCTGGAAAGTTTCGTTGGCTTTGAGTTCCGGGTAGTTCTCAGCTACCGCGAAAAGATTGCCAAGTCCAATTCGCATTTCCGTTTCGGCCGCACCAAGGGCACCGACATCACCTGCCATACGGGCTTCGGCCACTGAAGCGCGAGCTTTTACCACCCGTTCCAGCACATCTTTTTCGTACTCCATATATTGTTTGCAGGTCTCGACGAGCTTGGGCAATTCGTCATGGCGTTGCTTCAATAATACGTCGATATTTGACCATGCCCGTGAAACATTATGCTTTAACCGGACCAGGCCGTTATAGGTGGCGACCACGTATAGCCCAACGCCGATGACAATCACCCAGGTGATAATGCTGCTTATTTCCATAAACTCCTCCACGTATTCCCTTTCCAAGTATAGATTGGTTTGTTCTAGTTTTTATCACGAGTTTGCCCGCAGACAGGGCAGGCCGGATCTTTTTTTAGATTTAGCGTTCGCCACTCCATGTTTGCTGCATCGAGTAACAGCAAGCGCCCATTTAGCGTTTCTCCAATCCCTGTTAATACCTTTACGGTTTCCATTGCCTGGATACTGCCGATGATTCCCACAAGTGGCGCCAACACGCCGTTCTCCGAACATGTTTCCTCGACAGTTTCACCCTCATGATAAAGGCAGCGGTAACACGGATTATTCTCGCCTGGTAGAAATACCGAAACCTGGCCTTCGGTTCGGATAGCGGCACCTGAAACTAATGGTTTTTGTTCGTTAAAGCACACTTCGTTTAACAGGAATCGGGTTTCAAAATTATCTGTTGCATCGACGATGGCATCGGCCAGTCGAATCTGCGCAACCAGCTCTTCGCGATCAAGTTTGTGGTCAATGGTTGTGAACTTTGTATCGGGATTCAGCTCGGTAAGTCGGCGTTTGGCCGATTCCACCTTGGGCATGCCAATGCTATTGGTATCGTGAACGATCTGGCGTTGCAGGTTGGATAATTCGACCTGATCGTGATCTACCAGGACAAGGTGGCCAACACCGCTCGCAGCCAGGTACATGGCAACCGGCGCTCCCAGCCCGCCAAGCCCGATGAGGAGTACACGTGAATCAAGCAATTTTTGCTGACCCGCGACATCGATCGCCGGCAGCATGATCTGGCGACTGTATCGCAGCAGTTGTTCGTCATTCATCGTCATCGAGGGCAATTCCGTACTGAATTGGCAGTGCAAGGTTTGGTGAATATTTACATTTATATCAGCCCGGTAAAGCGGCACCAAGCAAAGGTTCAATTCGTATTAATAATCAATGGAATCCAGTCCCTTAACGCTTCGCGTCGCAGCTATATCAAGCTGTGAAATATGCACAGTTGGCTGGCATGTTCTGGTTCTGAATCTAGTATTGAAATCAGTTGGTGGGACAAATCCCAAAAATAGAAATGGCACAATCCAAGGAGGGCATAGATGGCTAGGTATTTACTCGCAAACACAGAAAACAGTACTTGGCGCGGTAGTCGAATATTACCGGGGCATAGTGTCTTCTCTTCAAAAGCCAGCAACACTATCGTCGCAAAGAATGCGACTGAATTTGGCGAATCACCGTTGGTCGCGATTATGCTCAATCCATGGCATGCGCAGCTGGATCTGCCAAAAATGCTTGAGTTTCAGTTTAGCCAGGTAGCACTGGTAAAAGATGATCCTCGCATCAACATGCAGGTGCGGGAGATCGAGACACCGTCCGTAACCACGGACCAGAAAATTGTTTTTGGGTTAATGGTGTTGATGGAAGTTTACGAAAACGAAAGCTTCGCGGAGTGGGCAGAGCACTGGATATGCGGAAGTGATCGAAGTGCCGAGTCTGCCGGCAGAATGTTTGCCCGACTTGGGGAGGCCGCACAGGAAATCAAAGCATTGAAAGAAACACTGAAAGCCGCCGGAGCCAGCATTGAAGAGCTTGAAAAGGTTGATGCCATGAACAAGGATTTCTGCACACGGGCAAGCGATGCAATATTTGCCGCTCAGATGTATATGGATCGCGCGGAGAACTGGCCATTATTGGCTGCACGATCAGTCAGTCGGGCGATAACGGGCTTGAATGGGATTATCGATCTTGCCGAGATTGCTGAAAAAGCGATCGATTCATCTTCGAAAGGAGTAATGCGTACGCGTAGTGCCGCCTAGCAACTTAATATCACTAACAAAAAAGCCGCGGCTACTGAGTGTCCGCGGCTTTTTCTATTCTTTGAGCTCGGATTATTTTTGTTGATCGTCCGCAGCTAGTAATCGGCTAACACTCACGAGTGGAATCAGGCTAGCCCGTACCCATTTCTTTAACGATTCACTCTTTCGAATGCTGTCAGCTAATGGTGGGCTGTATTTGTAATAGAGTTCGGTGAATTTCTGGCCCGGCGCATTGGTTAACAGGTAACCATCGCGGAAACGGCGTAGCGTATCCACATCTTTGTTCATTGCCGAGCCGTAAGCCGCGGTGGCAATAAAGCAACCGCCGGCAGCGTTGATCGTTGTATTGATTGGCCCGGCAGTGTTATCCCCCAAATTGGTGTCAGTTTCGTTTGCAGTCACCACAGCATCCGAAGAGACAGAACCAGCAGAAGTAGCGATAAGACGTACAGTTACGGTCTTATAGTCCATATTTGCGATAGTACCTATATCGCAAGTCAGGATTCCCAGCAGCGGAAGTGTGGGCGCAGGACAACTGCCCCCGCTACTTATATCTGCCGAAACAAAAGTTGTATTCGACGGAGACGGTAAATTTTGTACAAGAGCAACGCCGGTGGCATAACCGCTAACAGCTTTGTTAGTTACAGTAAGTGTGTAAGTAATATTTTGTCCTGCAGTTACGGTATTGACCACTTGGCTCATCGATAGGCTGAGATCTGTAGGGCCATAGGACTCATATGCTCCTATATCGCATGTGGAGGCCACGATTTCTGGTCGTGTGGCGCCACGCTGGTCAGTCAGCTCGCATTCAGGTGGGGTGCCGTCTGGAGCAGCGGGATTACCTGCATTGATTGCACTACTACCAGAGAGAAGTGCCAGTGTCTCTGTAGGACCACCGTTATTCCTAAGAGGTCCCAGCGTGTTTCCGGCACCAGTCTGGTCACCCGTTCCAAGAGGAGTTATACAACCGGGACCATTGTCTTCTATCCAGTTGTAACCCTGCGAGGTGAGTGTGCCATCACAATCATCGCTAACTGGAGTAGCTACGCCATTCAGGTTGGCCATTATCAGAGTATTGCTTAGGTTAATTGCTGCGCCCGCAGTCGGGCCATTAAATACACCACCTCCGGTTCCTGTTCCTAAAATATCATCGTCATAGTTAGCCGTGTTAATGGCAATAGTTACATTGTTGAGATTGACGATGGCATTGGAGCCATCATTGTAGATGCCACCGCCACTTTCGTTGGCGTAATTGCCAGTGATGGTCGTGTTTTTTATTGTTGGACCGTCGGCATCATTATAAATAGCCCCGCCTTTGAAGCTGGGTAAGGCGCCGGTACCAGGCCCGTTTCCGTTAAATGTAGAACCGCTAATTGTGGCACCATTCGAATTATAGAGCCCGCCACCATTGAAAAGAGCAGTATTATCCTGGATCGTGCTATCGCTAATAGTGATTGGTCTCAGGGAATAGATACCGCCACCAATCATGGTTACGTTATTACTACTGATCGTGCTATCAGAAATGGTGACGCCGGTAGCGCCCATTTGATTGTAAATTCCACCACCGCGGGGCGCACTATTGTTGCTTAACGTCACATTGGTCACGTTTGCGTCGCCATTATCAATATATAAGCCTCCACCACCACCACCACTAGTGCCAGTAGAGTTATTTCCTGTGATAGTGACATTACTGAGAGTTAGTGTTCCTGTTGAATAATCGTAAATACCGCCGCCATTATTGTTCGCAGTATTGCTGCTGATTGTCGAAGAAGTAATTGATAATACGCTGCCACTTGCGTTGTATATGCCGCCACCATCACCGACACTGCTATTATTACTGCTGATTGTCGAGTCGGTCACAGTGGCGTTGCCGCTATTGCTGTAAAGGCCACCACCACCATTGGCATGGCTAGTGGCATTACTCGTAATAATCACACCATCAAGCTCCAGATTACCAGTGGATTCGTGATAGATCCCGGCGCCTTGCTCACTAGTATCAGCATTGCGGATGGCGATGTTTTTAAGCGTAATCGTGTTACTGCTGTTACCACCCATAACATGAAGAACACGATCGCTAATGGTTGTGCCATCAATGATGACATTACTCGCGTTACCACCAGCACTCGCTTGGATGGTTATTATGGTGCCATTGTCGATATCGAGGTCGCCAACAGCTCCCGTGTTATCGAATGGTCCAGTAATTGTTAGGTTATAAATATTTGGTGGTAAATTGATGGTATGAGGTCCGCCACCAGCGTTGGCTTGCATGATAGCGGCACGGAGAGAGCAACCAGAACTACTGTCACAGATAGAGTTAAAGGTGTCGAGATCTGGTTCATCCAAATTAGTATCGACGTTGAAGGTGTCAGCATGTGCCACACCGCCTAATGACAATATGATTACAAATGCAAAAAAGAAGAATTGGCGACATCGATGCAATTTATTCATTCTACTTAGCAGTCCAGAGCACTTAATTAACAACAATTCTGGTCCGAGGTAAAGCTGGTGTCCAGCGTTATCCTGCCCTATAACACAGCCCATCGCGCATAAACCTTTAAAAGAAGAGGCATTCACTTCATCAAGCGTACAATCGAACGTGAAGCCCCATGCTGATGTGTTCATGGATTGAAAGAGCATTGGTTTTCCTATGAAAACAGTGTGAAAAAATTTTTTAGTCCAGAGATATCCTGTCCAGTTCTGTTATCTATTTAAGTATTTTCACTGGCAACCTTGAAAAAATCAGAATCCTTTTTTGTCTGAACTATCAAGGAAATACTGCCTCCTGCCGCCTGTCGAGTAGGATTGTATTTTGGTCGGCGTTTAATTGATAACTGGTTTGGGCGTGAGCTACAAATAGGGTGAATTATTTGGGTATGTCCGAGCGCACCGATTTTGAAAAAAAATACACAATACCTTGTCACAGACAGTAATGGTCACTGTCATCGCTCCAGCAGGATTGTGGCTGGCTTCTACAGGCAATCAGCAGAAGAAGGTAAGGATATTATCTCCCAGAATCTCTGGGAATGTTCCGAATCCCCTGTATTGGCGGTCATGAAAAATCCGTTGCACGCGGAATGCGATAAACCGAAACTGTTTAGAATCGACTGTCGGGAAAAAACCAAGCGCGATTCGGTTATTCGCGAATTCAGTATTAGTGATGACGATCTGCCAAAGGTTTCGTCTGAACAAAAGCTGGCATTTGCCATGTATGTGGTTCGCGAACTTGCGCCAGAGCATCGATTCAGTCACTGGGTGGAGCGATGGCTTTCCCGGGTTGATCGATCGAGGACCGGCGCCCGCCTGGCCATGCAAAGCCTGATTGAAACAGCAGAGGAAGTGGAGATCTCATTGAATGAGTTGACTCGTCTGGGATTCCAGAAATCGAAAGCGCATGAGTTTCAAAAGTCCAAGCACGATTTTCTCTGGCGCGCATGGAGTGTTGCGGAAGCAGCGGTCGTGTTCATCGAACGGCCGGAGCGATGGGAAATCACATTGGCTGAGAAGGTTGTCGCTGCTGTTAAAGGTACGCTCAATGAAACACATTTAGCGGACCTTGCAGATCTGGCAATGTACGTGGCACCGGAGAAGCCGAATGCAAACTATATCTCGCCACCACGGGTGATTATTCGACGCGGTGAAGAAACGACTTTGCGGAAGCAAGATGTTGCTTCCTATGCAGTGTACGAATTAAGAGATACCGATCTCTTAATTGAGCAACACGATGATATCTCGCAGGTAAAAAAATAAACTATCTGAATTGACCAGTAGTTACTCTCTCTGTTCCTGAAAGATCATCGATAGTTGTCACCTCTGAAAATCCGGCGCTACTCATTAATTCTCTGACCGACTCGCCCTGGTCGTATCCGTGTTCTAACAATAACCAGCCTCCTGGTTTGAGGTGGGTAAGGGATTCTTTGATGATTTCACGAATCGCGTCCAGACCGTCTTCACCACTGACCAGCGCATTTGCCGGCTCATACCGGACGTCGCCTTCCTCCAGATGAGGGTCGTTGGCACGCACATAGGGTGGATTGCTAACGATCACGTCACAAATGATTCCCTCAAGGGCTTTAAGCCAATGCCCCGTTCGCAATTCGACATTGCCAAGCCCCAGGCGCTCTTCGTTAACGCGTGCCACTTCTATCGCAAGTGAAGAAGCATCGGAGGCAATCACCCTGGCATTGGGTCGCTCGTAGGCGATAGCCAGAGCAATGGCGCCACTGCCGGTGCCGAGATCAGCAATCGTCACTGATTCTTCGTCAGGAATGTGTTTCAGCGCTTGCTCTACAATGGTCTCGGTATCGGGTCGAGGAATCAGGGTATCTGGTGTAACCAGAAAATCCATTGACCAGAATTCGCGCTTTCCGACGATGTAGGCAACAGGTGCACCGGACTGACGCATATCAACGAGTTCGGTAAACAGGGAATACTGGGCATCGGTAAGTATGGTGTCGACTTTGGTAATGGTGTCCGCATGAGAGAAACCAGTAACATGTTCCATCAATACGCGGGCATCGAGTGATGCCGAATTGGAATAGGTGGCAAGCTGCGTTTCTGCTTCCAGAAGGGCAGATTGTAAAGTTGGTTTCGTTGTGTTGTTTGTGATGTTCAAACGCCCAGGGCGGCAAGTTTGTCTGCCTGGTCCGCACTAATAAGAGGATCAACTACCTCGTCCAGCTCGCCAGCCATAACCTGATCCAGTTTATATAGAGTTAGATTGATTCGGTGATCGGTGATACGACCCTGTGGGTAGTTATAGGTGCGTATGCGTTCCGAGCGATCACCGCTGCCAACGAGTTGGCGTCGGGTTTCTGCCTCCTGCGAACGCTGTTTCTCCTGTTCATCGCTAAGAATTCTGGTTTGCAGCAGGCCCATGGCACGTGCACGGTTTTTGTGTTGCGATCGCTCGTCCTGACATTCCACGACAATACCGGTTGGTAAATGAGTAATGCGCACAGCCGAATCTGTTTTGTTGACGTGTTGACCACCGGCGCCTGATGCGCGATAGGTATCAATGCGCAGGTCAGCGGGATTGATATCGACTTCATCAATTTCCTCTGCCTCTGGCATGACGGCGACAGTGCACGCAGACGTATGAATGCGCCCCTGGGTTTCAGTTTCCGGTACTCGCTGCACGCGATGAGCACCTGATTCAAACTTCAGGCGTGAGTAGGCGCCAGTTCCGATAACGCGAGAAATGATTTCCTTGTAACCGCCGACATCGCTTTGACTGCTACTGATGATTTCCACTTTCCAGTTTCGACCCTCTGCGTAAGAGTTGTACATGCGAAACAAATCTGCGGCAAACAGGGATGCCTCATCACCGCCAGTACCGGCGCGGATTTCGAGATAAATGTTGCGGCTGTCGTTCGGATCTTTTGGCAGTAACAGTTTCTGCAGTTTCAGTTCATGTTGTTCAATGCTTTCCTGGACTCGCGGCAATTCTTCCTGGGCCATGTTGCGCATGTCGGCATCGTTGTCTTTTAGCATGGCCTCAATGGAGCCCAACTCTTCACTAGCCTGACGATACTCATCGTATTCACTGACCACCGGTGAGATCTCGGCGTACTCCTGTGAGAGCTTCCGGAACTTGTTCTGGTCGTTAATGGTATCGGGATCACTTAGCAGGGCATTGAGTTCCTCTGCCCGCTGGACCAGATCGTCCAGTTTGGCCTGGATAGACGGATTCATGAGTTAATCGTCGCTTAAGTTGAACAGTCGGCGGGCGGCTTCAAGTAATTTGGCGTCACCGTCGTGATCTGCCTGGCGTAATGCAGCAGTGGGATCGTGCGTTAGCTTGTTGGTCAGTGAGCGGGCAAGTTGCTCAATCACCTCTCTAGGATCGTCGCCTTTTTCGATCAGTTTTATTGCGCGGGACAGTTCCGCTTCACTTATCGCAGTTGCCGTGTCCCTAAACGCTCGTATGGTTGGTATCGCATCAAGTGAGCTGGCCCAACGCATGAATTCACTCACTTTGAAGTCGATGATTTTCTCTGCCTCCTCTGCGGCATCCTGGCGTGATTTCATATTTTCCTGAACCACATCTTTCAGGTCATCAACGGTGTAAAGGTAGATATCTTGCAGCTCACCAACCTCCGCTTCGATATCGCGGGGTACGGCGATATCAACCATAAACATAGGTCGGTGTTTACGAGTTTTAAGCGCGCGTTCCACGGCTCCCTTGCCCAGTATCGGAAGTTGACTGGCGGTTGAGGAAATCACGATGTCGGCGTCACTCAATCGCAACGGCATTTCAGCAAGCGAGATGGCATCGGCATCGAATTCCTTTGCCAGCAATTCTGCGCGTTCCATCGTGCGGTTGGCGACGATCATTTTGCCAATGTTGTTTTCTGCCAGATGTCGGGCACACAGCTCGATCATTTCACCGGCCCCAATCAGCAGTACCGTCTTCTCCGATAAATCGTTAAAGATTTGCTTGGCCAGTGTTACTGCCGCGGATGCCACCGATACTGCGCTGGCACCGATGGCCGTGTCAGTTCGTACCACCTTGGCGACAGAAAATGTCTGTTGGAAAAGCCGGTTGAGCATTTTGCCGGTGGTGCCCGCCTTGTGGGCAGCGGCAAAGGCATCCTTCATCTGTCCCAGGATCTGTGGCTCGCCGAGTACCATGGAGTCCAGCCCGGAAGCCACGCGAAAGGCGTGCTGAACTGCCAGGGCGTCAGGATGCTCGTAGAGATACGGTCTGATTTCACTGGCATCGAGATTCAGGTAACGACAAAACCATTCAATGGCCGCCGATCCCTTTTCGGGTGGAACACCACAATAGACTTCAGTGCGATTGCAGGTGGAAACGATAGCTGCCTCGTTGGCAACTCCACAGCTAGTAATATCGTTCAAGGCCTCGATAAGAATTTCTGGCGCAAACGCAGCCTGCTCCCGCAGCTCAACGGGAGCAGTCTTGTGGTTAATACCAAGGGCCAGTAGTTGTGTCGTCATTTTGTAGCGCTTTCGCGCGGGATAGTTTTTCGCAAGGGTAATCTAGGCGCGATCGGAATCTTCACCGGGTTTCCATAATATCTGTATGGTCTCGACAAAAATCCAGACCCCAAAGGCGAATAATAACAGCGACAGGCCCACAAGGCTCCATTGCCCGTCGCTCCACCAATCGGCTAGCTGTGATCCGGTCACCCAGAGAATGGCAGGAAGTAGCAACAAGGTCATTCCCAATAGAAATTGCGCTGGTTGTCGCCTTTTTTCCAATGCTGCGACCAATAACAGCAGGCCGAATGCTGCCAGCAGTTGATTGCTGATTCCAAATATCGGGACCAGCGAGGTGGCCTCAGAGTGAGTTGCGCCGGAGGTGATCACGACAATCACAATTAACATCAACACAAGTGATTTCCGACCATCCTTCTTGACGGTTATACCCAGGCGCTCTCCTGACTCCGACATCATGGAACGAAGTAAAGACAGTACGGCTTCCAGGCTGGTGATACTCAAGGCGAGCAAGGCAATGGATGCGAGATTGGCGGCGAAATCAGCACCAATACCGATGTAGCTGGCAAAATAGACAAAGCCATTGATATAGAGCTCAAGCAGATAGCTTGGATCCTGCAAACCACTCCAGGAGGCATAAAATTGTTTCCACTCAGCTACCGATGCGAATCCGGCCGAGCAAATAATTATTGCGGAAATCGCTGCAAATCCCTCCAGTACTGCTGCACCGTAACCGACTTCTCTGGCATCCGCTTCGCTCTTAAGTGCAGGCGCGGTGAAGTGGTGGGCAAAGAGCAAATAAACGCCTGCGATCGCACCACCACTAACGGTGACAAGTAACCAGGGTAATGCGGTCGGCGACGTGCCCGCTGGATTAAAGCCAGGTGCCAGCAGCACCGGGTGCGCCACCCCGACACCAATAAAAAAGACGGTGAGCAGTAGCACGAACTGCAAACCTGCAAACCAGGCGCGTGGTCGTAACAGGTGCGCGAAGGACTGACGTTGAGCAATATAAAGGTATACCGCCAGCAGAATGATCCATGCCAGCTCGGCGTCAAGCGTAATAACGGGGCTGCCGCCGAGATCAAAATAAAATGCGCCAGAGAAACCCAGGGCATACGAGTCGAGCAGCCAGATGATCAGCAGCATCAACAGAAGCGCGATGGCGCTTGCTGGGGCGACAGTCTTATCCGCGCGTTGGCGAAGAAAAATGCCCAGTGCGCTGGCAACAATCACCTGAATCCAGAATGGCACCACCGCCGAGGGATGATTGACTAACAGGCGCGCGGATAGCAGCACCAGTAGCGCGGCCAGGACAGTCAATAGAATCGCGATGAGAGCGAGCAAGGCATCCCATAGTCTCGGCCGAAAATACTGGTTTACGATTTGATGTAGAGATTCGCCTCCGTGGCGCGAGGATAACCATAGCGAGCCCATGCTGTAGATGCCTGCGGCCACCGCGGAACCTACCAAGGCCCAGAGGAATGCCGGTATCCAACCCCAGTACGTGGCTAAGGCCGCACCACTAATAGTCGCCGCGGTGGCGACAATTCCGAAGTGCTGCCCCATCAAGATGTAGCGGTTGTCGCCTGCTTCCCGATGCCGCACTGAGGTGTTTTCCGTTGCTATACTAGGATTAGCGTCGAGACGAAAAACGGCACCTGCCAGCAGTTTCGAATAGAATCGATAACCGAAAATGAAGGCGACAGCGGCGATTATAATTAGGAATAGGGAATTCATTTATTGGTCCGGCCAAATACCTAGTGTATTTTAAAGTGTGGCCTGTGGGCAGGGAAGTTGAAAGCCGTGAATACTTATATAACACTGGTCAGCTGCTGACCACTTCGGTGAAATAATCCTACCAAATACGAGGAATGATCCTGAAAATTGCCATGACAAGCCTTCGGCTATTCATTCTCACGTTCCTTGCGGGTTCGGTTATTTCCGGCTGTGCAACACCATCGTCTCCAGTAAAAAAAGACGCGCCGGTGACTACAGTGAAACAAACACCAGACTTACCCAAAGTCGAGCTGACTCCAGAGGTTCTTTACAACGTGCTTGTCGGCGAGATTGCCGGACGCCGCGGGGAATATGGTTTATCGGTTCGCGCACTTTCGAATGCTGCGCGCGAAACAAGCGATCCGCGACTGGCCGAACGGGCAACACGCGCAGCCATTTTTTCCAAGCGTTATAACGAAGCACTTGATACCGGAAAGATGTGGGTCAGGTTGAGGCCCGAGGATGCCGCTGCACGGGAATCCCTGGCCATCGTGTTGTTAGAGCTGGATAAACCTGCAGAAGCCAAGACGCACCTGGTGAAAATGCTGGAGCTTGCACAACAGGACAACCGTCTAGGTCGAACCTATTTACGTATCGCCGCGGTCCTGGGTCGCCAGAAGAATCGTTCGGCGGCGCTTGAAGTCATGACGGCATTGACGCGGCAGCATGCCGGTAACGCCCAAGCCCAGTTCGCTCTTGCCCATATGAGTATGCGTGCGGGTAATTTGACCACCGCCAGTGCGGCAATCGATCGCGCCTTAATTATTCGTAAAGGCTGGGAAGACGCTGCCTTATTAAAAGCACGCATTCTTGGTGCGACCAATGATCAGAAACGAACCATTCGTTTCTATCGAGAGCATCTGGAGAAGTACCCCAAGTCAAACAAGATGCGCATGAATTTTGCTCGTTACCTGGTTGACCAGCAGCAATGGGAAGATGCCCGGAAACAGTTTAAGTTGGTACTAAAGGATCGTCCGGAAGATACGGATGTATTGTATGCGCTCGGTCTGTTGTCACTACAAACAAACCACCTTGATGATGCCGATGTTTATTTCCGTCGAGCGATTGATGTAAATCCGTCCAATGACCAGGTTCGACTGTACCTCGGGCAAACCGCTGAACGTCGCAAGCAGCTCGACCTGGCGGCGCGTTGGTACAAGTCTGTAAGCAACGACAAGCATTTGTTTGAGGCACGCACCCGTCTCGCGGTTGTGGTTGGTAAACTGGGCGATCTTGCCAAAGGTCGTAAAATACTCAGAAGCGTGACGCCTACGAACGATCAAGAGCGTGTGCAACTGGCATTGGCCGAAGAACAGATGCTGCGCGAGGCGGGCCAGTACAACAACGCGCTTGTGGTGCTTAACCGTGCGCTGAAGTCCTTACCCAAGCACAAGGATCTGTTGTATGCGCGTGCACTGGTTGCGGAGAAGCTCGACGATCTTGGCCTGCATGAACGAGATTTGCGCTTGCTACTGAAACTGGATCCGAAAAACGCGCATGCGTTGAACGCCCTGGGTTACACGCTGGCCGATCGCACTGATCGTCATCAGGAAGCATACAAGCTGATCAAGCAGGCGCTGGATTTACGGCCAAACGATCCATTCATCCTGGACAGCATGGGGTGGGTACAATATCGAATGGGCAACAAGACAGAAGCGATACGCTATTTAAAGCGAGCACTAAATATTCGTTACGACGCTGAAATTTCCGCGCACCTGGGTGAGGTGTTATGGGTGAGTGGTAAATACCGACAAGCAAAACGCATTTGGGATGAAGCATTAAAGAACGCGCCCGATAACGAATCTGTCAAAAAGACCATCAAGAAATTCAAACAGTGAAATTTATCCCGGTATTACTGTCAGCGCTGTTGCTGGCAGCCTGCACCACACCGGGTGTGCGACTCTCCATGGTGGAGCGCCAGCATGTGTGGGCACAAAACAACTCCCGATTAAACGCTGCAAGAAACTGGAGCCTGCGAGGTCGAATTGCGTTGCGCGCAGACGAGCGCGGTTGGCAGGCGGGAATTCGTTGGACCAAAACGCCAGACACACAAGAGATTCAGTTAAGCGGTCCTTTCGGTGGCGGTGTGGTGCTAGTGAAACAGGATGTCGATGGAGCCGTGCTTCGCGATAGTCGCGGAGACGAATACATGGACACCGACGGCGAAAGATTGTTGGAGCAAGTTACGGGATGGCGGCTTCCGGTGAATGGTCTGGTGTACTGGATTCGGGGGCAGGTTGTCCCGAGCGTGCCACACAGAATCGAGCTTGATGAACGGGGGCACTTGAAGCATTTGTTTCAGCAGCGCTGGCAGATAACCTATAGCAAGTATGGCGACTATAGAGGCCTGTTGCTCCCTCGGCGAATGATTATGAAGCTGCCAGCAGATCAGAATGGTGGTATTGAGTTGGAAGTCCGTTTGGCTCTCAATAACTGGAACTTTGTGCCGTGAGTGAAGAAAGCTGGCCAGCACCGGCGAAACTCAATCTATTTCTTCATGTAACCGGTCGTCGTGTCGATGGCTACCATGAGCTTCAGACAGTATTCGTTTTTCTCGACTATTGTGACGAATTGTCATTTCGAATCACCAGGGATGGGAACCTTAGCCATACTCGGCCGGTTGCTGGTGTGGATGAGGAATCGGAGCTTTGTCTACGCGCAGCGCGATTGTTGCAGCAGCATACGGGCACCAGACTTGGCGCCGAAATCACTATAAATAAACGCATCCCCAGTGGCGGCGGTCTAGGGGGTGGCAGTTCAGATGCTGCGACCACTCTAGTGGCGTTAAATCGTCTGTGGGGTACAGGATTGTCGAATGGCGATTTGGTTCCCCTGGGATTACAGGTTGGTGCCGATGTGCCAGTGTTCGTGCAAGGCCAGGCGGCGTGGGCAGAGGGCGTTGGAGATAGGCTGACTGCCCTGGAAGTCGAGGAACGCTGGTATCTCGTGATTTGCCCGCAAATTCATGTCTCTACAGCTGAAATTTTCGCCCGCCCTGAATTGACACGTGATAGTCCTCCCATCACAATACGCGCCTTTCGCGAGGGGCGAGGTAGAAATGACCTCGAACCTGTTGTCAGAGATATCTATCCGCCAGTTGATGCTGCCCTGATTTGGTTAGAGGCATTCGGTGATCCAAGGATGACCGGCTCAGGTGGTTGCGTATTTCTGCCTGTAGCTGACGAGGCGCAGGGAGAGAATATTCTGGCACAGAGACCGGAAGGTGTTTCCGGATTTGTGGGTCGAGGCCTGAATCGTTCGCCGCTCGTGGAGAGGCTCGAAAGAGAGGCCTGAGTCGGTATCGGTTAGCGCCGGATTCGGGTTTCGGAGTCATATTGGGGCGTCGCCAAGTGGTAAGGCACTGGATTTTGATTCCAGCATTCCCAGGTTCGAATCCTGGCGCCCCAACCAGTTACAGGAAATTGACTGTCGTTTACGCTGTATCGCTTTCACCCTGGGGAGATCGAGGTGTCACTGGATAACGTTGTCGTATTTGCGGGGAATGCCAATCCTGAATTGGCTAACCTGGTTTCGAATCATCTGGGTATTCCCTTGGGCAAAGTGGCTGTCGGTCGCTTCAGTGATGGCGAAGTAATGGTGGAAATTATGGAAAACGTCCGTGGCAAGGACGTATTTATTCTCCAGCCAACCTGCAGTCCGAGTAACGACAATCTGATGGAAATGATGGTGATGATTGACGCAGCGCGTGGCTCATCAGCGAAACGCATAACAGCGGTAATGCCCTATTTGGGTTACGCTAGGCAGGATCGTCGGCCGCGCACTGCCCGCGTAGCGATTACTGCAAAGTTGGTGGCCGACATGCTCTCAGTAGCAGGGGCGGATCGGGCGCTGATCATGGATCTGCATGCCGATCAGATCCAGGGATTTTTTAATATCCCGGTGGACAATATTTACGCAGGGCCGGTTTTACTTGGCGATATCTGGAAGCACGAGTACCCGGATCTGCTGGTGGTATCACCAGATGTTGGTGGCGTGGTTCGCGCCAGAGGATTGGCCAAGCATCTGGAGGCCGATCTGGCGATCATTGATAAACGTCGTCCACGGCCAAACGAGTCCAAGGTGATGAATATCATCGGCGAGGTAGAAGGCCGTACCTGCGTTTTGATGGATGATCTGGTGGATACCGCGGGCACATTGTGTGAAGCCGCCGGCGCCCTGAAAGAGAAGGGCGCATCGAAGGTTCTGGCTTATTGCACACACCCGGTATTGTCGGGTAATGCGGTATCACGAATTCAGGATTCGCGACTCGATGAGTTAGTGGTAACAAACACTATCCCGTTGAGTGACGAGGCAAAGGTCTCGGACAAGATTCGTCAGTTGAGTATTGCTGAGTTACTGGCAGAAGCGATGCGCCGAGTTGCTTCCGAGGACTCAGTAAGTTCGTTGTTTATGGAATAAGCTCCATTTGGAGTGTTATTTCGAGCGTTGAGTACTGTGCACAATATTTTGTGTGTTTTGTAATCAGCATTTTTAAGTGGTCTGACCAATCCTGGTCGCGGGTAAGGTCGATTTAAATATTAGGAGTAACAAAATGACTACCAACTTTGAACTGAGCGCAGAAAAGCGCGAGGCGAAAGGAACGGGTGCGAGCCGCCGTCTTCGTCATACCGGTAAAATCCCCGGTATTATCTATGGCGCAAACAAGGATCCGGAAATGGTCACCTTTGACCATAATACGGTTTATCACCTGCTGGAGAATGAGGCTTTCCATACCTCTGTTCTGGATGTGAAATGTGATGGCAGTTCCGAGAAAGCAATTTTGCGTGACGTGCAATACCATCCGTTCAAGCAGCTGATAATGCACATGGACCTGCAGCGTATTTCTGCCTCCGAAAAACTTCACATGCGTGTACCGTTACACATCCTTGGTGAAGATGTGGCGCCGGGTGTGAAGCTTGAGGGTGGCATCGTATCTCACTTGATGACCGAGGTAGACATCACTTGTTTGCCGGCCGATCTGCCGGAATACCTCGAAGCCGACGTTTCCGAACTCGGATTGCATGCTTCTTTACACCTGTCAGACATCAAGATACCGGAAGGTGTCGAGCTGACCTCACTGGCACATGGTGGTGATGACCTGGCGGTTGTGACCATTGCGGCGATCCGCGGCAGTGTCGAAGAGGAAGAGGAAGAAGCGGCACCGACCGAAGGTGAAGAGGGCGAAGCGCCTGAAGCACCCGAGGAAGGCGAGTAAGTTAGCGTCTGATCCCGATACGGGAGTCGATCTATGGCCCAGGGGATATCCCTCATTGTTGGCCTCGGCAATCCAGGCAAGAACTATGCGGAAACCCGGCACAATGCCGGGTTCCGTTTTATTGATGCCCTGCTTCGGCAGTCTGGGTGCTCACTTAAAGCCGAGTCGCGTTTCAATGGCGAAGCCGGTAAAACCGTCATCGCAGGTCGTGACGTGTGGTTGTTGATGCCAACAACCTATATGAACGGTAGCGGTCAGTCAGTGGCGAAGCTCGCGCGCTTCTACAAAATCCCCGAAAACGAAATCCTGGTGGTGCACGATGAACTCGATCTACCGCCGGGAACCGTTCGGCTGAAGGAAGGCGGCGGCCATGGCGGCCACAATGGTCTGCGTGACATCATCAATAAGCTGGGCTCCAAAGATTTTATGCGATTGCGAGTTGGCATTGGCCATCCTGGATCTGCGCCACAAGTTGAATCCTACGTATTAAAGAAGGCATCCAAAGCGGAGCAGCAACAAATCGACTCGGCAATAGACGCCGCGTTGGCACAAGTCGACGAAATTGTTCATGGCAACTACGGTCAGGTGATGAATGATCTTCACTCGCACCGTGTGTAGTCACTTTTAAATAAACTTAAAGAGTCAGGAATGGGAATTAAGTGCGGTATTGTTGGTCTGCCAAACGTCGGCAAGTCGACACTCTTTAATGCCTTGACCAAGGCAGAGATTCAGGCGGAGAACTATCCGTTCTGCACTATCGATCCCAATGTCGGCATTGTCGAGATACCGGATACACGTCTCGACACGCTTGCCGAGATCGTCAAACCGGAGAAGGTTATTCCAACCACGATGGAGTTTGTCGACATTGCCGGTCTGGTTGCCGGTGCCTCCAAAGGTGAAGGTTTGGGTAACCAGTTTCTCGCACACATTCGCGAAGTCGATGCCATCGCTCAGGTTGTGCGTTGTTTCGAAGACGAGAACATCGTTCACGTCGCTGGCAAAATCGATCCGCTGGCCGATATTGAAGTGATCAATACCGAGCTTGCGCTGGCAGATATGGATGCTGTTGAGCGCGCATTGGCCAAAGCCGAAAAGGCGTCCAAGGCTGGTGATAAAGAACAGATCAAGCTGCGCGATTTGCTCAAGAAGGTGCAGCAGAGGCTTGATGAGGGCACACCGGTGCGTGCCATGGATCTGGATGCGGATGATCGTACCTTGTTGCGCCACCTGTTTCTGTTGACCGCAAAACCAACGCTCTATATTGCTAATGTCGATGAGCAGGGATTTACCGGCAATCCATTACTGGATCAGCTGAATGCCTACGCCAGTAGTGAGGGCGCCGAGGTGGTGCCTGTGTGCGCGGCGATCGAGGCAGAATTGATTGATATGTCGGATGATGAGAAGCGCGAATTTCTTGCCGAGATGGGGCTCGATGAGCCGGGGCTGAATCGCGTGATTCGTGCCAGCTATAAATTGCTCGGTTTACAGACTTTCTTTACTGCCGGAGAAAAAGAAGTGCGAGCTTGGACCGTGCGCCAGGGCGCCTTGGCGCCACAGGCCGCGGGCGAGATACATACCGATTTTGAGCGTGGATTTATCCGCGCGGAACTGGCCTCCTACGATGACTTCGTCGCCACTGGTGGAGAGCAGGGCGCAAAAGAAGCCGGTAAATTGCGCCTGGAAGGCAAAGACTACGTTATGAAGGACGGTGACGTAGTGCATTTCCGATTCAACGTCTAAGGCTTGTACTGTGTCTTAAATAGCGGTTTTTACTGTCTAATCTTGACAAGGCGGGGGCGAGAATCCAAAATCCCGCGTCTCTCGAGGCCGGTCCAGGCTTCTTTTGGAAGATAAATGGCGACGTAGCTCAGCCGGTTAGAGCACAGCATTCATAATGCTGGGGTCGGTGGTTCAAGTCCACCCGTCGCTACCATTTTCACTTAATCCCGATTTCTCGATCTTTCGTCGTGGCGACGTCCGCGACACGGTAGTGGTATGCTGAATCCATGCACTTCCAATCACTTCATAAATGACGATGCCATATCACGTAGGTAAACATGGTCGCCCGAAAATCGGTATTGCACTCGGCAGTGGCTCTGCACGTGGCTGGTCGCATATCGGTGTTATTCGGGAGTTGCTCGAGATTGGTATCAAGCCGGATATGGTTTGTGGCACCTCGATCGGCGCCCTGGTTGGCGGCGCCTATGCTTCGGGTAATCTCGACATGCTTGAGCAATGGGTGCGTGACATGGATCGCATGGATGTTGCGCGTTACCTGGACATTACGCGTTTGAGTAGAGGTGGCGCCATCAAGGGCGAACGCCTGTTTGATTATTTACGCAGGGAGTTGGGAAATCCCTCCGTGGAAGATCTGGAGATACCTTATGCCGCGGTCGCGACCAAACTCGCCAGCGGTCAGGAAGAATGGTTGCGCGATGGATCATTGCTTGAGGCAATTCGCGCCTCGATTTCGCTGCCGGGATTGTTTACACCAGTGCAAATGAACGGGGACTGGATGATCGATGGTGGTCTGGTAAATCCGGTACCGGTGTCGTTGTGTCGCGCGATGGGCGCGGACATCGTTATAGCAGTAAACCTCAATGGAGCTTTATTGGGTCGCCAGGTGGTGACCGATGAAGAGGTCACTGAACCGATTCATCTTGAGTCATTGCCACCGCTTGAGCGATTCGCGGAAGAACTGAAGCAGCGCGCCAATACTTTTATGTCGGAGTGGTTTGACTCGGAAGACGATAAACCGGGCCTGTTTGATGTGTTGTCGGCTTCTATCAATATAATGCAAGATCGCATTACCCGAAGCCGTATGGCCGGCGATTATCCGGATGTGATGCTGGCACCACGCCTGTCACAGATTGGCCTGATGGAATATCATCGTGCTGACGAAGCCATAAAAGAAGGGCGCGCCACAGTTCGACGCGCCCTTCCGGTATTTCATGGCTTATTACTTTAGAAGAAGTATTTAAAGGTCCTCTTCGTCGTAAGCGCCAGCTCGCCCCTGTTGTTGTTTCAGCAGAGCTTTTGCTCGAGCAATCTTCTTGGCCAAGAGCGCCTTTTTCATTTTTTCTTCATGCGCTGCTTTTTTTGCATCTTGTGTTTGCTTTTTCGACGCCGAATTGGCTAGGGCTTGTTGGGCACGATCGATTTTTGTTACGGAGTCTGAGCGCCTCGCAAGTTTGTGTTTGGCTCTCACATCGCCTTTGGCGGCAGCCTTTTCATACCATTGGTAAGCCACCTCCATATTCTCTGTTGTTCCAAGACCCTGTTCGTACATTTCACCCATTGAGTACTGGGCGCCGGCATTTCCACCGTTGGCCAACTGCAATTGCATTTTAAACAGCTTGACGTAGGAATCACCCAGCTCGGCCGCGTAGAGTGGCGTCACCATTAATGACAATACAAGTATTAGCGTTCTGGCCATGAGACTCCCCCTTCTGGTTGATGGCGTCAGTCCGCGCCAACATGCGCGTACGGCCTGTTTGAGAATTATTTGCAACAACTATGCCAGTGGTAGTGGTATCCAGGCTAATTCGCCGGCGCCCTATAAATGCAGGATTATTTTAGGCATTCTCGTGTATGCAGTGATCAACACGGTTCCTAGAAAGTGACCTGATGCGTCACTGTTTTTATCTATAAAAGTGACGAAAATCAGTCGATTAGGCCTTTATTGATTCGGAAGATTAGGGCCGCGCAGGCAGTTTCTTTTAGTCGGAAATGACTATTTTCTTATAGCCGAAATCTTCGTATTGACGAATTTCCGCAGGACCGGTCGCTGACACGTCGACATAATCCGGGAATTCTTCCGGGCTCACATTTTTCCAGCGGGCGTAGGTTCCACATATATGCACCGGGATATCTGCATCCTGTGTTAGTGAGCGAACTTCTTTATGCAGCTGCTTGTATTGTTCCTGGTTGTCGGTCGTCAGGGCAAACTGCTCTTCTCCATGGGTGACTACGGCCACCTGTAACTTTGGAAAACGCTTGCGTAATTTCACGATATAGTTCTTTACCTGTGGGATGGCGACTTTCAACCAATCCGGGTCACCGCTGACGATTTCAAATACAACTCCATCGGGGGCCGTTTTCTGATTTATCAAATCTAGAATTTCTTCATTGTCTTCCGTGGCCAACGAGAGTGACGGAAGCAGGAAAGCTATGGCGACTACGGTAAGAATTTTTTTCAGCATGGTATGTCCTTTATTCGTGATACCAGCCCAGTAAGCGGAATTGGTAATTTTAACAATAACTTGCCCAGCCGGAGGTATATTCTATTCTTATTAAATCAGTCGGGTATCAGCATTTCGCATTTCCGGCGCCTATAAAATCAAGAGCAAAGGACAGCATTGTTAACCGCAGCACTTAATCCGGAATCTTACGCTTTCAGTCCCTGGGCAATCCCGCCATTTGTCACCAGTGTGGTGATCCTGTTGCTGGGGATCTTCGTCGGTGTTCGAGAAAACTTCTCACGCGTCAGCCGGTACTTTTTGCTCTATACATTGGCACTGACCTCATGGCAGTTCTGTAGTTCCCTGATATATCTCTCGGATACAGAAGGCGCGAGCGTCGTTTGGGCAAAGATTAGTCATATTGGTGTTGTGCTGATCTATCCCGCCGTATTTCACTTCGGTTCGGTGCTGGCAAAAACAGAAAGCCGGGATCGCAATTTTATTGCCATCGCGTGGGTGTCAGCGGCAATTTTTGCATTGGCTGCTATTAGCACCAATTCGCTTATTAGCGGCGTGAACCATTACTGGTGGGGCTACTATCCTGCATACGGCTGGCTTGGAATTGTCGCCCTCGTTTTTTTCTTCGCATACCTTTCCGCTGCAATTTACAAACTGATACGACTGCACCTAATCGCCGAAAAAGGATCCATTCAGTGGCGTCGGGCTCGGCTGTTTGCCATCGCCTACGGCATTGGTGTTCTGGCCGTTACCGATTTTGCCGGTGTCGCCGGTTTCGAGGTTTATCCCATTGGTTATGTACCAATACTGTTTCACTGGTTTGCAATGACCTATATCACGTTGCGTTACCGGCTGGTGGATATTACGCCTGAAATCGCGGCTCAGCAGATTGTCGACACCATGACGGATGCGCTTATCGTATTGGATATGGAAAAAAATGTGCAATTGGCCAACCCTGCGGTTGAACGCATGTTTGGAATTACCGAAGAGGAAGTTATTGGCAAACCTCTTGTGGATGTATTGCGTGACGATGTGGCCGCTGGTTACATGCAGGCGATGTTGACTGAAAAAGCGATTAATTGGTTCGAGCTTGATTATCACCCGGATGGCGATGGGAATCGAACCCTGGAGTTTTCAGCGGCCATTGTTCGGGACAACACCAAACAGGCAATCGCCTACGTCTGCATATTACGTGATATTACCCAGCAACGACTTGCCCAAGATGAGCTGGAGCGTCGGGTAGCCGAGCGCACTGCCGAACTGGCGGTCGCCAGAGATCATGCCCTAGAGGCTAGTCGGACCAAGAGTGCTTTCCTGGCGAACATGAGCCATGAGTTGCGCACCCCATTGAACGCCATCATCGGATACAGCGAACTACTCGAAGAAGATGCGGAGACGCAAAATGATCAGAAATTTGTTGATGACCTGTACAAAATTCGCAAGGCTGGCAATCATCTGCTGAACCTGGTCAGTATGGTGTTGGATCTATCCAAGGTAGAGGCCGGAAAAATGGAACTGCATGTCGACACATTCGATATCGAGCATACTGTTAGTGACATTGTTGACACTTTTTATCCAATCGCGAATAAAAACAATAATTCTCTTGTAGTGAAGTGCCCAAAGAGTATTGGCAGCATGACCAGTGATAGCACCAAGGTGCGACAGGCATTGATGAATTTGCTGAGCAACGCCTGCAAGTTTACCCATGATGGCGAGATAGAATTAAAGGTGAAGCGAGAAACGCTTGATGGCAAGGATCGGGTTATCTTTACGGTATCAGACACCGGGATCGGCATGACGCTCGACCAACAGCAAAAGTTGTTCTCAGATTTTACCCAGGCAGATTCTGCGACCTCGATTAAGTACGGTGGCACCGGACTCGGTCTTTCTATCAGCCGCCGTTTTTGCCAGTTGCTCGGCGGTGATATTCTGGTCGATTCCGTCCCCAAGGAAGGTTCAATTTTCACGATCACATTGCCAGCGGAGATTGAAATGGATTCGGTTTCGGCGATGGAAGCATTCATAAAAACACAGTCGGCCGCGAGCTAGGTTAACCCGACAGTATCTCCATGCGCCCGATTCTGGCTTTTTCTCTTTTTCGAGGGTAAATTACGCCGCCTTTCCGCTAAAACAGCAACTTAGATGACAGACCGCCACCAAAAATCCGCAGCCGAAGCGCCCAAACGTCGGGTACATATTAAAACCTTCGGTTGCCAGATGAATGATTATGATTCTTCGCGCATGGTGGATTTGTTGCGTGAGAGCCATGGATTGGAGCCTACCGATAATCCGGAAGAGGCCGATGTGCTGTTGCTCAATACCTGCTCCATACGTGAAAAGGCGCAGGAAAAAGTCTTCTCTCAGTTGGGGCGCTGGAACGAGATCAAGCAGGGCAAACCGAACCTGGTGATCGGTGTTGGCGGCTGTGTTGCCAGCCAGGAGGGCGAGGCAATTATTCAGCGTGCACCGTATGTCGATATGGTATTCGGACCCCAGACGTTGCATCGACTTCCGCAAATGCTGGATGGCGTAGCCAGTGATGCTCTTCGAGAGGTGGACATCTCTTTTCCTGAGATAGAGAAATTCGACAATCTGCCAGAACCAAGAGTTGAAGGCCCGCGTGCCTATGTATCGATCATGGAGGGTTGCAGCAAATACTGCACCTATTGTGTTGTGCCTTATACAAGAGGTGAAGAATTTAGCCGTCCATTTGATGATGTGTTGGCAGAGGCAGTGCATTTGGCCGACCAGGGCGTGCGCGAAATTACTCTGCTCGGACAGAATGTAAATTGTTATCAAGGGCCAACGCACTCCGGCGGTAAAGCGGATCTGGCGTTATTAATCCGCTACCTGGCTGAAATCGATGGCATAGATCGGATTCGCTATACCACCTCCCATCCCATGCATTTCAGCGACAGTCTGATCGCAGCCTATGCCGACGTGCCAGAGCTTGTGAATCATTTGCATCTGCCGGTGCAAAGCGGTTCGGATCGTGTTCTGTCTCTAATGAAACGCGGCCATACTGCGCTGGAATACAAAGCGAGAATCCGTCGTCTACGTGAAGTTCGTCCGGACATCAGTCTTTCCAGTGATTTCATAGTCGGGTTCCCTGGTGAGACCGACGCAGATTTTGAAGACACCATGAAGTTGATAGACGACATCGGATTCGATCACTCTTACAGTTTCATTTATAGCGCTCGTCCGGGCACTCCAGCGGCGGACTTGCCGGACGATACGTCGCGGGAAATCAAACGAGCGCGACTTGAGCGATTGCAAAAGCGTATAAACGAAATGGCAGGGCAGATCAGCCAAGATATGGTTGGCGGGCGTCAACAGGTTCTGGTGGAAGGACCCGCCCGTCGTGGAGAAGGACTTCTGGCCGGGCGCACAGAGAATAATCGTGTGGTGAATTTTACCAGCGATGATGCTTCGCTAATCGGACAGTTCGTGGAACTGGAAATAACAGAGGCATTCCCTAATTCGCTTCGCGGTGAATTACTTTTTTCCAGGGCCGCAAGCGCTTGAGCAGCTTGACCGACACCCCCATATAACGTCTACACTTAGTTTAACTACACCTCCATATCTGCTTTTGAGCACAAATACTACCGAGATCCGGTTCCGTCTGAATCCTGCTGACAACAGTCGCCTGGCCAGCTTGTGCGGGCTACAGGATGAGCACATTCGTCAAATCGAAGAGTCACTGGGTGTCGAGATCAGCAATCGCGGTAACGATTTTTGTGTTACCGGTACACCGGAACTGGCCGATTCCACCGAGCGATTCATTAAAAATCTATACCAGCATACCGATAGTGGTGAGCTGCTCACGCCCGCGGGTGTACACATAGCGCTGCAACAAATGGCGCTCGAGGTTCAGGGCGAAAAGAATGTGGAGGCCATTGTGGTTCCCACGCCCAAGCGCAAGGTTAAGACTCGCAGTGCTCATCAAAGCGCGTATGTGAATAATATTCAGACCCACGACATCAATTTTGGTATTGGTCCGGCGGGTACCGGCAAGACCTATCTGGCAGTAGCATGTGCTGTCGAGGCGCTTCAGCAAGCACGGGTACAGCGAATCATGCTTGTTCGACCGGCGGTCGAGGCCGGTGAGCGACTCGGTTTTTTGCCCGGCGATCTTGAGCAAAAAGTGGATCCCTATTTACGGCCGCTGTACGACGCACTGCATGACATGTTTGGTTATGAAAAAGTGAATCGCTTGCTCGACAAAAATGTCATCGAGCTCGCGCCACTGGCGTATATGCGTGGTCGTACTCTCAATGAGTCGTTTATTATTCTTGATGAGGCACAAAACACCACACCAGAGCAAATGAAAATGTTCTTAACGCGCATTGGTTTTGGTACCACTGCGGTGATTACTGGTGATGTGACGCAAGTGGACCTGCCGCGACATCAGCGATCCGGTTTACGTGAAGCGGTGGATATCCTTGATGGTGTAAAAGGGATCAGTTTTACCCACTTCACCAATCGTGATGTAGTACGGCATCCGCTGGTGCAGAAAATTGTCGAGGCCTACGATGCCAATCGTCAAGAAAAAGACGATAGCAGCGGAAGCTGAGACCATGGAACTCGTCGTGCAGGATGTATCAGAACATGAGGGTATTCCCGATAACGAGATATTGAAAGCCTGGGCGACTGCCGCTCTGGATCAGCAGGAATACAATATTACGCTCCGAATCGTCGGTGAAGAGGAAATGGCTGAGCTTAACGAGCAATATCGTCATAAATCGGGCACAACCAATGTTTTGTCCTTTCCGTTCGAGAATCCACCCGGAGCAGAAAGCAATATTCTGGGAGATATAGTGGTTTGTGCGCCGGTAGTAGAACGTGAAGCGCGTGAACAGGGAAAAACACTAATGTCACATTGGTCGCATATGGTAGTACACGGTATCCTGCATCTTCGGGGATACGATCATGAGACCGACGACGAGGCAAAAGCGATGGAGGATCTGGAGACACAGATCCTGACCGGATTAGGTTTTGATGCGCCTTATGCAACCGTATGAATGATATTTCAGGTAAACACACTTACAAATGAACAAAATAGACGAACCTCCCAGTAGTAACGATGGCGCCGATACGCCATCAACCTCCTTACTTGATCGCTTAAGTCAGGCGCTCCTGCGCGAACCAACAAGCCGGGGCGAACTGATTTCTACATTGCGTGACGCGCAAAAGCGCGAACTACTTGATCGCGATTCCCTCGATATGATTGAAGGCGTCCTGCAGATGTCGGAAATGCAGGTACGTGACATTATGATCCCGCGTGGGCAGATGCACGTAGTCGATAAAAACAGTTCACCAGAAGAATTTTTGCCTGCTGTAATCGAGGAGGCTCACTCCCGATATCCCATGATCGATGCCGATAAAGACAAGGTTATTGGCATCCTGTTGGCAAAAGACCTGCTGCGGTATTTTCATACACAGACTCAGAGCGGCATCGAAGACCTCGATGACGTTTTGCGACCGGCAGTTTTTGTTCCCGAAAGCAAACGACTGGATGTGCTGCTGCGCGATTTCCGTTCCAACCGTAACCATATGGCGATTGTTGTTGATGAGTACGGTGGAGTTTCCGGGCTGGTAACGATCGAGGATGTGCTCGAGCAAATTGTGGGCGAGATCGAGGACGAGCACGATATCGAAGATGAAGATGCCATGATACTTCCGCGTGGCGGAGGACGATATGTGGTTAAGGCGCTGCTCGAGCTGGAAGAGTTCAACAGTTACTTCAATACGCGTTACGCGCTTGATGATGTCGATACTATCGGCGGGCTGGTTTTAAACCGGCTCGAGCACGTACCAAAGCGTGGCGAGCTGCTTGATCTTGATGAGATACAAATAAAGGTGTTACGAGCTGACAGTCGACGCGTTCACTTGCTGGAGGTGGTTCGCAAGGACGAGGTCGAGGCGAAAGAAGAAAAACGGACCTGACTCATGCGTGTCGAACGCAGGCAAGAAATAATCGCCTTGCTCGCTGGTGCCCTGGTGCCACTGGCGTTTGCTCCAATCAATTTATTCCCCATCGCAATACTTGCCGTCGCAGTGTTGTTTGCACTGTGGTTGCTGGAGTCTGCCAAACGCGCCGCATGGCTGGGTCTGTTGTTCGGCTTCGGCATGTTCGGTGTCGGTGTGTCGTGGGTGTTTGTCAGCATGCACAATTTCGGCAACATGGCGTCACCGTTAGCTGGTTTTGCCACGGTGCTGTTTGCGGCCGTGATTGCGTTGTATTTTGCAGCTGCCGGTTTTTTGCAAGCGCGTTTCCGAGAGTTCAGTGCAACACTGAGATTGATCATCATCATGCCACTTCTGTGGGTTAGCTTTGAGTGGCTCCGAAGCTGGCTCTTTACCGGTTTCCCCTGGCTCAATCTTGGATACAGTCAGATCAATACTCCGCTAAGGGGCTTCGCACCCTGGCTTGGTGTTTACGCCATGAGTCTGGCTGCGGCGGTCACCGCCGGACTGTTAGTGCTTTGGTTTAAACAGGGCGCGCGCCAGGGTTGGCGCTTCGGAGGCGCCATCGCTGCGTTGTGGTTTATCGGTTTGGCTGCAGGGAGTGTCAACTGGGTAGAGCCCACTGCCAAACCTGTTCGTGTTGCCCTGGTACAGGGGAACGTGCCAATAAGAATAAAATGGGATCCACATTACCGCGATGCCATTCTGGAGCTGTATCTCAAATTGAGTCGTGGCCTGCGTTCCGCTGATCTGGTGGTATGGCCCGAAGGTGCGCTGCCAACCTATCTGAATCGTCTGGATGAGTCGTTTGTGCAATCACTCCAACTGGAGGCTGATGAACATAAGACAGATTTTTTGTTTGGTGCCGTTGACAGTGAAGGGATTGATGGCGAAGTTCGTTACTACAATGCGGTCGCCAGTATTGGCCGCTCTCGTAGCGTTTATCGAAAACGTCACCTGGTTCCGTTCGGGGAGTACCCGCCCTTGCGCCCCGTGTTTTCGTGGTTGCTGAACGCCATGCACATCCCAATGTCGGATTTCAGCGCCGGTCGCGATTCGCAACAACCCTTAAAACTGGCTGGCCAGCAGGTCGGTGTTTCCGTCTGTTATGAAACCGCGTTTGGGGAGGAGATTATTGACATGCTCCCCAAGGCTACCTTGCTGGTGAATGTTAGTGAAAATGCATGGTTTGGTGATTCACTCGGTCCGCATCAGTTGCTGCAAATGACACGCTTGCGGGCCATCGAAACCGGCCGCCCGATATTGCGTACCGATAATGCCGGCTTGTCGGCTGTAATTGATCACCAGGGACAGGTGCAGGCGCTCTCACCGCAGTTCAAACAGTCGGTGGTTGAGGCCACGGTCCAACCCATGCGAGGTGCAACCCCATATACCCGTCTTGGCAATTGGCCGATTATTTTGCTGCTGTTGATTGGATTATCGATCCTGGAATGGATGCGACGGTGCTCTGCTGTTGAAAAGTCAGGCAAGACGCCATAGCACGGATTGGGTATGCTTCGGTTCTTCGTTGTCCCATTTAAGAAAGCCAAGTACGTGTATGGAAGAGCAATACCACCCCGAAAAAGTCGAGCAAAATTCCCAGCAATATTGGGAAGATCACAATAGTTTCGCTGTCACCGAAGATCCCGATCGGGAGAAATTTTATTGCCTGGCGATGTTTCCATATCCGTCAGGTCGTCTGCACATGGGGCATGTGCGGAATTACACTATTGGCGACGTAATAGCGCGCTACCAACGCATGCGCGGCAAGAATGTTTTGCAGCCGATGGGCTGGGATGCCTTTGGTATGCCTGCCGAAAATGCGGCAATCAAAAATCAGGTGCCACCGGCCAAGTGGACCTATGAAAATATCGATTACATGCGTGCCCAGTTAAAGCAGCTTGGTTTTGCCTATGACTGGAATCGTGAGCTTGCTACCTGCGCGCCCGAGTATTACCGGTGGGAACAATGGCTGTTTACCCGGCTGTTTGAAAAAGGTCTGGTCTACAAAAAAACGGCGCCGGTAAACTGGTGTCCTCATGATCAGACGGTATTAGCCAATGAACAGGTGATCGAAGGCTGTTGCTGGCGCTGCGACACTCCGGTTATACGTAAAGAGATTCCGCAGTGGTTTATGAAAATCACTGACTACGCGCAGGAACTGCTCGATGATCTGGACAAACTGGATCAGTGGCCCGAACGTGTGGTCGCTATGCAGCGGAACTGGATCGGACGGTCCGAGGGTATCGAGGTCCACTTTAGTGTAAAGGGGCACGATAAGCCGTTAAAGGTATTTACCACTCGCCCGGACACCCTGATGGGTGTGACCTATGTTGCGGTCGCAGCAGAGCACCCGCTTGCGCAAGAAGCTGCGCAAACCAGTGAAGAAGTGACCTTGTTCATCGCCCAATGCGAAACCATGGATGTTTCTGAGGCCAGTATCGAAACCACAGAGAAACTTGGCTTGGATACGGGCTTAAAGGCGATCCATCCGGTTACCGGTGAAGAAGTACCGATCTTCATAGCCAATTTTGTACTGATGGCCTATGGCGAGGGTGCGGTGATGGCGGTACCGGCGCACGATCAACGTGATTGGGAATTTGCCAGCAAATATGACATAGAGATCAAGCCGGTGATCTTTCCTGAAGACGGCGGTCAACCGGACTTGTCCGAAGGTGCATACATCGAAAAGGGCGTGCTAAACAATTCTGGTGAGTTCGATGGACTGAGTTCAGCGGATGCATTTAACGCGATCGCAGAGCATCTTGAATCTGCGGGCAAAGGAAAACGTCAGGTGAATTTCCGTTTGCGTGATTGGGGTGTATCACGTCAACGTTACTGGGGCGCACCTATACCTATTATTAATTGTCCGGACTGTGGTGCTGTGCCGGTGCCCGATGATGATTTGCCGGTGGTGTTACCGGAAGATGTAATCGTTGAAGGTACCGGGTCACCGATCAAGAAAATGCCGGATTTTTATGAGGTCGTGTGTCCAAAGTGTGGCGCTAAAGCTGAACGTGAAACCGACACTTTCGACACCTTTATGGAGTCCAGCTGGTATTTCGCTCGTTACTCTTGCCCCGACAATACCAATGTGATGCTCGATGAGCGCGCACACTACTGGTTACCGGTTGATCAGTATATTGGCGGTATCGAGCACGCCATTTTACATCTTCTGTATGCCCGCTTTTACAACAAGCTGATGCGGGACATCGGGCTGGTTAAGAATGACGAACCATTCGATGCGCTATTAACCCAGGGCATGGTATTGAAGGACGGTAGTAAAATGTCCAAGTCCAAAGGCAATACTGTCGATCCCCAGTCATTGATCGAACAATATGGCGCGGATACCGCGCGTCTTTTCACCATGTTTGCTGCACCACCAGAGCAGTCGCTCGAATGGTCGGATGATGCCGTTGCTGGCGCCCATCGTTTTCTGAAACGGCTCTGGAAAATGGTGCATGATCATGTGCAGCAGGGACCTGTCGAAAAAATAAACGGCGCAGATTTAATTGGACCGGCAAAAGATTTGCGACGCCAAGTACATCAGACGATTGGAAAAATCACTGATGATATCGATCGACGTCAGACATTCAATACCGCCATTGCCGCAACCATGGAATTGATCAATGCCGTGAGTAAGATAAAAGGCGACACCGTCGCCGAGCGAGCTGTGGTTCAGGAGGCGCTGGAAGCGGCGGTTCTAATGCTGTCGCCGATCGTGCCCCATATCACACATGAGTTGTGGCGAGCGCTGGGTCATGAGCAGGCTGTAATCGACTCAAGCTGGCCGGCGGTTGATGAAGCCGCCCTGGAGCAGGATGAAGTCGAGATCGTGGTGCAGGTAAATGGAAAATTGCGAGATCGTGTAGCCATCCCGGCCAAAGCCGACAAGGCCGAGGTGGAATCAATAGCGCTTGCTAGCGATAAAGTCGTTCAGCATGTGGAGGGAAAAACCGTGCGCAAAGTTATCGTGGTTCCCGGAAAGCTGGTAAACATCGTTGCCAACTAATACCTCACAAAGCTGGTATCAAAGTTCACTGCACTTGCTGGTCGTAACTGCTATTACTATTTCGCTGACGGCTTGCGGATTCCAGTTACGCGGTAAAGGCGAGACAGAGTTATGGCCATCCAGGTTAAAGCAGTTGCAACTCAGACTGGACAGCAGCGCTGGCGATGTATTCCAGGAAGCATTGCGCGACAGCCTGATTAATAGTTATCAAGTAGAGATAGCAAACGCGTCGGCCCCCGTGTTGATTGTTACCGGTGTTTCCCGGGAACGAAGAGTGTTGTCACTTAGTGCCACCGGCAAGGCTAGCGAGTACCTGATACGTTTTCGGGCGAACTTTCGGGTGCTGGATAAAAACGGGAACGAACTTCTTGCGTTACGTTCACTACAGTTACAACGTGATTTTTCCTTTGGAGCGGCCAATATATTGGCGAAGGAAGCTGAAGAACAACGAATTTACGATGAAATGCAAGAAGAAGCGGCACGACAATTACTTCGACGTGTGGCAACACTGATGCGGGAGAAAAAATCCTGATGCAGATGCGCGCCGATCAACTAAAGGACCACCTCGCAAGTGAGTTTGCCCCGGTTTATCTTGTTCATGGCGACGAACCGTTGCTGACAATGGAAGCCTGTCAGGCGGTTCGGGACGCGGCACGGGAGCGCGGCTTTACCGAGCGTGAGGTATACACCGCGGATAGAGGATTTGATTGGTCATCGTTGAGCGGCGTATCGCAGTCCATGTCACTTTTCGCCGAAAAACGATTGATCGAGTTGCGTCTTCCGACCGGTAAGCCCGGCACTGCTGGTAGTGAGGCGCTTGTACAGCTGGCATCCGGCATTGGCGATGATACGGCATTGTTAGTCTGGTCCGCCCGGCTTGATAAAAAGGCGCAATCAGCGAAGTGGGCAAAGGCGCTGGATAAGGCGGGAGTAACCACCGCCATCTACCCCTTATCTTCACGCGAGTTGCCGGGGTGGATTGCACGTCGTATGCAAGCACAGGGTTTAAAACCAAAGCCGGGTGTCGCCGACATGCTGGCTTATCGCTACGAAGGCAACTTGCTGGCCTTGTCGCAAGAAGCGGAAAAGCTGGGATTATTGTTTGGTGAAGGCGATATATCCGTAGCAGACCTTGAAGGTAAGCTTGGTGACAGTGCGCGCTTTGACGTATTTCGCCTGGTGGACAACTGTTTACAAGGCGACGGCCCGGCTACTGTGCGAATCCTCAAGGCGCTTCGCGCCGAAGGTGTTGCGCCTGTTTTGGTGCTGTGGGCGCTGGTGCGCGAAATCCGCTCTCTGGCGGGAATGGCGATCGAGTTGGCGAATGGTAAATCCGAGTCACAACTGTTCAAGGAATTTCGAGTCTGGTCGACGCGCCAGGCTCTGGTTCGCAGTGCGCTAAAGCGACACCCGCGAGGTCGCTGGATGGCACTGCTGCAGGGTGCCCATCGTGCCGACAAGGTGATCAAGGGGCGAGAAGCGGGCGATGCCTGGCAAGCGTTGCAGGCACTGGGACTGGCATTGTCCGGCGTGCGTTTTAATGCATCACGATAAGGTGTAAATTGCAGTTGTGAGCACCATTGCCAGCAAAATCGGAACCGAAGACGTTAAAGACTATATGCAGTCTTTGGGCAGTCGTGCGCGTGAAGCATCGCTGGCTATCGGCCGAGCCGAGACCGGCGTGAAAAATAATGCGCTACTTGCAATTGCCGATGCAATTGAATCGGCTCGGGTCAAACTCATTGAAGAAAACAGGAAGGACCTGGATGCTGGACGAAAAAGTGGCCTCGATGCCGCATTGCTTGATCGGCTGGAATTGAATGATGAGCGTATCGCCGGGATGGCCGAGGGATTGCGTCAGATTGCAACCTTGCCTGATCCCGTCGGTGAAATTACCGACCTCGCGTATCGTCCGTCGGGTATCCAGGTCGGCAAAATGCGAGTACCGCTTGGTGTTATCGGGATCATTTACGAGTCGCGGCCTAACGTAACTGCCGATGCGGCGGGGCTTTGTCTTAAGTCAGGCAATGCGGCCATTCTTCGTGGCGGCTCCGAGGCAATCTATTCCAACCAGGCTATCGCCGCGTGTATCCACAAAGGGCTTGCCAGTGCCGGTTTGCCGGAAGAAGTGGTGCAGGTGATTGAAGTCACCGACCGCGCTGCAGTTGGTGAGCTGATTCGGATGAAGGAATTTGTCGACGTCATTGTGCCTCGTGGTGGTAAAGGCCTAATTGAGCGCGTCAGCGCCGAAGCCACGGTTCCTGTGATCAAGCATTTGCATGGGGTTTGTCATGTCTATATTGATAGCAGTGCCGACATCGACAAGGCGATGCGGGTTGCATTTAACTCAAAGACGCAACGCTATGGTACGTGTAACACCATGGAGACTCTGTTAGTAGCCTCTGACATTGCTGGTGAGGTGTTGCCGGCTTTACATGACATGTATATTGAAAGAGGTGTCGAGCTTCGCGGTTGCGATGCTACCCGCAAGATAATTTCTGGTATCGCAGCGGCTAGCGCAGAAGATTGGGATACCGAATATTTGGCACCTATTCTTTCGATTCGGGTAGTGAATGGCCTGGTTCAGGCGCTGGATCACATCCGACATCACGGTTCCGGTCATACCGATTCCATTATTACCGAGGACTGGTCACGGGCGCGTAAATTCTTGCGCGAAGTGGATTCCAGTTCGGTAATGGTTAATACGTCTACCCGCTTTGCCGATGGCTTTGAATACGGGCTTGGTGCCGAAATCGGTATTAGCACCGATAAGATCCATGTTCGTGGCCCGGTCGGTCTTGAGGGCCTTACTTCGCAAAAGTTTGTTGTGCTGGGTGAAGGACATATTCGCTCATAGAACAGGCCGCCGCTTTCTGGGCTCGCACTTGGCTAGCTCGCGTTATCCTGCTTGGACATGATAGGCATCTTTGGCGGCACTTTTGACCCCATTCATTTTGGTCACTTGCGTCCAGCGTTTGAGGTAAATCTGGCCCTTGGTCTGGAAACTTTATATTTTGTGCCAGCCAACGTGCCGCCGCATCGTCAGCAACCGATCGCATCATCGGAACAGCGCGTATTAATGGTCGAGCTGGCGCTAACAGAGTTTCCTCAATTCGTACTGGATGATCGTGAAATTGTTCGCGGCGGAATTTCTTATACGGTGGACACCCTGCAATCTTACCGCGATCAGCTTGGAGATAAGTCAATCGTGCTATTGATGGGGAGCGATGCCTTTTCCGGTATTGAGACCTGGCACCAGTGGCAACGTATTCCGGAACTGGCACACATTGTTGTCATGCGACGCCCAGGCTGGGATCAGACAGAAATGCCCGACTGGGCCGGAAGTAAGACCGTAGACAGTGTCGAGGCCCTGCGCCGGGCTAGCTCCGGGCTGGTCTATTTTCAACCAGTCAAACCACAACCGGTATCGGCAACAGCGATTCGCTCAGCCCTTGCAAAAGGCGAATCAGTTGAAGGTATGCTGCCACAACCGGTGTTAGATTATGTATTGAACAACCGCATTTACGCGGATGAGAATTAGGTCTTTTCTATGACACCTGAAGAATTACAGAAGAAGATTGTTGAAGCCCTGGGTGATGCCAAGGCGGTTGATATCCGGGTTATTGATGTTCGTGATATCACCGATATTACAGATTATATGGTGGTCGCCAGTGGCACCTCGAGTCGTCATGTGAAGTCGGTGGCAGACAAAGTCGCAAGCACCATGCGGGATTACGGCTGCAAAACCCTGGGACGAGAAGGCGAGGATCTGGCCGAATGGGTACTGGTGGATTTCGGTGACGTCATTTTACACGTCATGCAACCGGCGACACGCGACCACTATCAACTCGAGAAACTATGGGAGCACGGTGAATCGGCCAACGCAGAAAGCTCTGCGGAATAGATTTTCCGGGCGGATCCTGAGCACTTCCGATGCATATCCACTTACTTTCCGTTGGTAAAAAAATGCCGGATTGGGTGGATAAGGCCTGTGAGCACTATGCCACGCGCATGCCGCCACATTGCCGTTTTCGACTGAAAGAAATCCCGGCCGGAAAACGTAGCAAAGGTAGCGATATCGCTCGCATCCTGCGTGAAGAGGGCGAGCGCTTGCTGGCGGCAGTACCGCGGGATTGTTATGTCATCGCACTTGAACGTACCGGCCGTACTATTGATACCGATGCGCTGGCGAAGGAAATGAATAGCTGGCTCGCCGGCGGACGCGACATCGCGCTATTGATCGGCGGACCAGAGGGTTTGGCCGCGGAATGCCTGCAACGGGCGGACAGCCAATGGTCACTTTCAGCGCTGACGATGGCCCACCCGGTGGCAAGAATTGTGCTTGCCGAGCAGCTTTATCGGGCCTGGAGTATTTTAGAGAACCAGCCGTATCATCGGGCCGGTTGAGCCGGCCGTCTACCGGATTTTCTAGCAGAAGATTCACCTACCATAGCGGTTTATACTAGTAGTTAGAGCGCGGCAAACCGCATGCGTAATTTGGCAATTTGGTTTTTTCAGTGACAGCATTCAGCGGTAATGACCGTAATTCACCAATGCTAATCCTGGCTTCGGCGTCGCCGCGCCGGCGAGAATTGCTGCGCCAAATCGGAATCGAATTTGAGACCATTGTGCCGGATTTGGATGAAACACCGCTGGTGAATGAATCAGCCGAACAATTTGTTGAAAGGCTCGCACTGGAAAAGGCGCAACAGGGTTTAACGATGGCGCGCGGACAAGGCATGGCCGAGCTCCCGGTGCTGGGCGCCGACACCTGCATCGCATTAGACGGTAAAATTCTGGGTAAACCGGAAAATAGAGTGGACGGCGTTGCTATGTTATCCAGCCTGGCGGGCCGTACCCATGAGGTTTTGACCGCGGTCGCCTTAGTAAGCGAAGCCGAAACGCAACAGCTTGTCAGTCGCAGTCGCGTGACATTCGGCCCCATGACGGAAGAGGAAATTGCCGCGTATTGGGATACCGGCGAGCCAGTCGACAAAGCCGGAAGCTACGGGATACAGGGCAAGGCCGCGGCGTTTATTGAACATATTGAAGGCTCATATAGTGGCATTGTAGGTCTGCCACTTTATGAAGTAGGACGAATTTTGAAAAATTTGGGAATCCAGTTGTGAGTGAAGAGATATTAATCAATGTCACTCCGCAAGAAACACGTATCGCGACAGTCGAAAACGGTGTCTTGCAGGAGATGCAGGTAGAGAGAACTTCCAGTCGTGGCATCGTTGGCAATATCTACAAGGGCAAGATTGTCCGTATTCTGCCAGGTATGCAGGCGGCATTCGTCGAAATAGGTCTTGATCGAACCGCTTTTCTTCATGCTACCGATGTTTTTGTGGCAGAAAGTGAACGAGGTTCTGGTGAAATCCCGCCGATCAACGAATTGTTGCGTGAAGGGCAGGAGGTGCTGGTGCAGGTGGCAAAAGATCCACTCGGCACCAAAGGTGCGCGCCTTACCATGCATATCACGTTACCAGCCAGGCACCTTGTTTACCTGCCGTCATCCAATCACATTGGCGTGTCTCAGAAGATTGAGGATGACGAAACACGCGAGCGATTACGCGACATTGTTAAGACCGCGGTGGAAGACGATGAAGAGGGTGGATTTATTCTTCGGACAATGGCTGAAAACGCGTCGGAAGAAGAACTAAAGGTGGACATTCGCTATCTGCGCAAGGCATGGAAAATCGTCAAATCCTCAATGAATGATGCGACACCATCAACACTGGTACATGAGGATCTGCCACTCGCACTTAGAGCCATGCGGGACATTGTCAGCAGCGATACTGAAAAAGTGCGTATTGATTCGCGCGAGACATTTCAGAAAGCAAAATCGTTCGTACGAGAGTTTATTCCAGAGCTTGAATCCAGAATCGAATATTATCCTGGCGAGCGCCCAATTTTTGATTTGTATTCTGTCGAGGATGAAATACAAAAGGCTCTTGAGCGGAAGGTACCGTTGAAGTCAGGTGGATATCTGATCATTGATCAAACCGAAGCTATGACCACAGTTGATGTCAATACCGGTGCATACGTAGGTCGTAGGAACCTTGAAGAGACATTATTAAAAACCAATCTGGAAGCGGCACAAGCGATCGCACGACAATTGCGGTTGCGTAATCTCGGCGGCATTATCATTCTGGATTTTATCGACATGACCGATGAAGACCACAAGCGCATGGTCATGCGCGCGCTTGAAAAGTCCATTGGCCGGGATCGTAGCAAAGTGCATCTGACACAAATGTCGCAATTAGGATTAGTGGAGCTTACCCGGAAGCGGACTCGAGAAAGTCTGGAACACGTATTGTGTGAGCCCTGCCCCGTATGTGCCGGACGGGGTATGTTAAAAACAGCACAGACAGTATGTTACGAAATATTTCGCGAGATCTTGCGCGAAGCCAGACAATTTGGCGGCGAACAGTATCTGGTACTCGGTGCACAGTCGGTGATCGACATGTTGCTGGATGAAGAGGCCGAAGGTCTGGAGAAGTTGCAGGAGTTTATCGGCAAACCTATCAATCTGCAGGTTGAGCCACTTTACCATCCAGAACAATATGACGTTGTACTGGTTTGACGTGAAATCGTGCTGTCAGGATTTGGATTACCGTTGTAGTGATTACCAAACCGTGAATCGTAAATGAGAAAAAAGATTCTACGCGCTGCCAGTTTTACCACTCGTTGGCTCACCTACGGTGGCGTGGCGTTGGTGTTGTTTGGGGCAGTGATTTATGTCGCTGGTCGACTTTGGCTGCCCGGCTTAATCGGGGACAAGGCCAGAATTGAGCAAGCATTGACCAGAGCATCGGGTCAGACAATCCAAATCGACCGAATCCAGCCACACTGGGATGGCGCTTTTCCAGGCATTGCGGCCAGTGGCATCAAGGTATTCGCGACCGATCTTGGACAACCTTCGATCGTACTCGACCAGGTTAGAGTCACGATGTCGTTACTGCCTTTGCTTAAGGGCAGAATCAGTATTCATCGTTTGGTGGCGGTACGGCCCCATATTGCGTTGGAACGACTGGCCGACAATCGCTACCGCGTTAGTGGATTCTCGCCGGTGAAGGCGAAAGTGCAAAAGTCTGATGACCGTTTTGTCGAATGGTTGTTTGCGCAAAAGGAACTTTCTATCGAGGATGGCGCGCTACAGTGGCTCGATCATCGTGCCCCCAAGGCAGTGCCTCGCCATCTGAAGGGCGTGTATTTATCCCTGGTGAATACCGGCGATCGCCATCAGCTGAAATTTAATGCCGATTTCCCAGCAGATCTGTGTATCCGTTGCGCGTTTGAAGTTGATGTCGAGGGCAATCCGTTTCAGGGGGCCGACTGGGGAGGCCGGGTAAATATCGAAGCTGTGGGTCTCGACTTTGGTGGATTGCCCCACGCGGCGAGAAGCCAGTTGCCAGAATCATTGCGCGGTCGTTTTGACCTGCGTCTTAGAACCCAGTGGGTAAATGGTAAACCACGTGTCGCGCAAGGTTCGATTGATGCCTTTGGTCTGGTGGTACCAGCCTTTATCACAAAGGAGCCCTTGCCGGTTGATCGTTTACGTGGCCAGTTACGTTGGCAAGGTAAGGCCGGTTCCTGGCGATTGGATGTCGATAATGTGCTGTTGGGATTCGGTGGCGAGCCCTGGACTGCAGGCCATCTTCGTATCGACCACAATCCCGAAACTACCCATGCGCGTGTTCGGCATATCGCGGTGGATAAGCTGGTCGACTACAGCCGCTATTTCGAGATGCCTGAGCGTGTTCGATATTACCTTGACGGGCTGAAACCTTCCGGCAGTGTCAATGACCTTGCGATTCGCTGGGATCGACGCCCTGAGGCGGAATCGAAATTTTTCCTAAAAACACGTTTGTCAAACATCGCGGTCAAGAACTTCGAAAAATTTCCAGGCGCCCAGGGCATTAGCGGCTATCTCGTCCTGGATGAAAACGCAGGTAACTTTCATTTGACGACGCGACGGGCGGAAATGATCCTGCCTCATATTTTTCGTGAAAAGTTGTCGGTGCGAAGTCTTTTGGGCCAGGTGCATTGGGAACGAAAGAAAGATCGTTGGGAGATATCGGGACAGGACATACGGGTAGCGGGTGATGCATCGGCGCGTGGCAACATGTTGTTGCGTTTGCCTTACGACAAGTCGATCTCACCATTTTTACGAATGCGTTTTGATTTCAATCGGGTGGATGGGCGCCACGCATCCAAGTACTACCCTGTCAATCGCATGCGACCAAAACTGATCGATTTTCTCGATCGCTCCATACTTGCCGGCTACGGCGTTAAGGGTCATGTCGTATTCGAGGGCGAAACCCGACGTTTTCCGTTTCGCGATGGTAGCGGTATCTTCGAAGCGAAGGTCGATATTCACGATGCCGTATTTCAGTATTTAGAAGGTTGGACGCCAATAACCGGCGGCGAGGTCAGCCTTCTGTTTCGTGGGCCGTCGATGCTCATCACTGCGCATTCGGGTTGGATTGATGACCTTGCAGTACGGGAGGTGGTGGTTCGGAAACACGACGTCAAAGATCGAGCCATACCAATCAGTGTGACGGGTCGCCTAACCGGGCCCGCAGAATCAGCGTTAGCAGTCCTGCGCGCCTCTCCAATGGCGAGCAGGAACGATTCCTGGAAACGTTTTCTTACCCCTGGCATGGAAGCGCAGGGCCCAAGCTCATTGAACCTACAGATTGAGGTTCCGCCTGGCCAGCCCAAGCAGACTCGTATCGACGGTGAGTTTCGTTTAAACGGTAGCACTGTTGATATACCTGTTGCCGATTTCCGCTTCCACAAGGTCGTTGGGAACGTAGGTTTTAATCAGGCCGGTATTAAAAGCGGAAAGTTGCGGGCAGAGTTTCTTGGTGAACCGACAAAGGTCAGTATTGTTGGTACAGCTCAGACCGGCGACGCCAGGACCGTGTTCAAAGGAAAGGGAAAAGCCACCGCAGCAGGATTGGCAAACCACTTTGGTGTCGGCGTGAGGAAATTGCTGAGTGGTGACGCCAACTGGGATGGCGAGCTGACTTTAGAGCGCGGTAAAGCGGATTTACGAATCAATTCGGATCTTGGCGGATTTAGGACCATTTTACCGCGCCCTTACAGGGAACTGGCACTGAAAGAACGGCAGCCGGTTTTGGAGACCGTTGTAAGCAGTCGTACATCACACCGACTGCGGCTAAGGTTGGGCGAGGACACCGTTGGCGTGTTGGATTTTGGCAGCACGAATGATCAATGGATGTTCAATGGCGGTCATATCAGCTTGGGTGCTGCCGGGGTTCAGCTGCCGGACCATGATGGATTGCACGTGAGTCTCAAGGCCGACAAACTGAACGGTGACTCATGGATCGATCTACTGGGCGATACCAATGCTGGTGGTTCGGAGTTGCCTGATTTCATCAAGCAGTTCAGTGCAGATGTCGATGATCTCAATGTGCACGGTCGACGGATTGGGCAATTCAATATTGATGTAAAGCGTGATGCTAATGCCTGGGTTGGCACCGCCGACGGTGAAACCCTGTCCGGTATCGTTAAATATTCAGCTCAGGATAAAGTAAATAAAATTGAGCTTGATCTGGATCGTTTGCGTATTCCCAAGAAGACCAGGGAGACCGTCGCCAAAGACGTTGACCCGAGAACCTTGCCCACATTGGGTATCAAGGCCAGGAAATTCCAGCTTGGGTCCAGCGACTTTGGTGCACTCGATTTCTGGGCTTCACATACCGATATAGGTTGGCAAATACAGAAGTTTAATCTGGATAAGCCACAACTGGCGGTTCAGGCAAGTGGCAACTGGTATCACGTTGTTGGGCGAGATTCCGCGGAACTCGATGTGCAGATCCAAAGCAAAGACATGGGTGCAATGCTGACTTCGTTAGGTGCCCACGACATGATGGATCGTGGCAACCTGAATTTGACGATGGGATATCGTTGGAGGGAGGACGAGACGAGGCCAGGACTTGCGAATCTCGACGGGGACATTAATTTCAGGATTGGCCAGGGCTCTTTGCTAAATGTAAAACAGGGCGCGGCCAGGCTTGCGAATGTATTCAATTTGACCGAGGTACCCAAAGAAGCCACATCGGATTTTGATCAGGCAGTGGAGGGCGGATTCGCTTTCAATAGGATTTCGGGCCGTGTTGCGATTAATAAAGGCAATGCTTACACAGATGCGATTACCGTCGATGGCTCAAGAGCCGACATAGTGGCCCGGGGGCGAGTCGGTTTGTCGGACAGGGATATCGACCTTGTGGCAGATATTTACCCCAATTTACGCGGCGGCCTTGCCGTAGCCACCGGCTGGTTGTGGGGGCCTGCCACCGCTGCATGGATTCTGGCCGCGCAGGAGTTGTTTAAAAAGGAAATTGCCGAAGGGACAAAGATTACCTATAACATCAGCGGAAAGTGGAAATCACCCAAGGTTCAGAGGGTTGAACGGCGACCGGAGCCTGAGGAACAGGATGAATAGCGTCAACGGCAATGCTAAAGTTGGATCAGAGATTACTGGTATTCGCGGTAATATTCTGCGAATACTGGGGGCCGGGGGAATGCTGGCAGTATTATTGAGTAGTGCACTTCCTGTCTACGCAGGCGCTGTTGAGATCACTGCGGATCAATGGGCCAGGCCGCGAAGTGGTGAGCGAATTGTCGATATTGCCGGGCTAAGAGGTATTGTTGAATATCTGGATCGGCATCCTGGGTCGGGATTGCTGATCCGCTATGCTGGTGGCGATGAAGGGCTACTGTGGGCAGAAGAGCTACGGGCCTGGTTCGTTGCCTTGGGGATTTCGGGTGACCGAATTGTGTTAGGCACAGGACTGCAACAACGAGACCGTATTGTTCTCGAAACAGAATAAAACAGGGGTGGTAGTTTGAAGAATGCAGCCGCAATCCAGATGGCGTCGGGGCCAAAAGTCGGGGCCAATCTGACTGAAGCCAAGCGCCTTATTGCGAGCGCCGTTAATGCCGGGGCAGGCCTCGTCGTGCTCCCGGAAAATTTTGCCTTGATGCCGATGAAGGAAGCCGATCGACTGGAAATCGTCGAGACCTTTGGCGACGGCCCGATTCAAAAATTTCTTTCATCTCAGGCTAAAGAGCACGGCATCTGGCTGGTTGGGGGCACTATCCCGTTAGCGGCCGAGGACAAAAGGAAAATCCGGCCCGCCTGTTTGTTATTTAACGATCAGGGTGAGCAGGTTGCTCGTTACGACAAGATGCATTTGTTCGACGTCAGCCTTGAAAATGGCGAGGAGTACAATGAATCGGTAAACCAGGAGCCGGGGAACCATGCAGTTGTGGTCGATACGCCTTTTGGTCGCTTGGGATTAGCCGTCTGTTATGACCTACGATTCCCGGAACTATTTCGCCGCATGCTAGACCAGGGTGCCGAGATTTTTGCGGTACCGTCAGCGTTTACCGAAATTACCGGCAAGGCCCACTGGGAGATACTTGTCCGGGCCAGGGCAGTAGAGAACCTGGCCTATGTCATTGCCGCCGCTCAAGGCGGGTATCATGTAAACGGTCGTGAAACTCATGGTGACAGTATGATTGTTGGTCCATGGGGATTGATTCACGATCGCCTGCCACGGGGTTCTGGTTTTGTCATCGCAGATATTGATCTTAAGCGCATGGCATCAATCCGCAACAGCCTTCCGAGTATTCAGCATCGGCGCATTCGGTTCGAGCAGAGCGCCTGATCCAAATTCGAATCGCAGAAAGATATATGGCTGCAATGATGCGGTCCCGCTATTGTTGTGCCAATGATAAGATAAGGGTGCTTTATTACTACGCCTGCATAAATTCGAGTTGCCCTGAGAAGTGACGCATGGATGAAATAAAATCTGAAGAAAAGACGGATCTCTTGGTCAAGATCCAACGCACTCTGGCCGAAGACGATCATAAGTCCCTGCGTCAGCTCGTTGAGCCTTTGCACCCTGCCGATATCAGCGGATTGCTCGAAAGCCTTCCACCTGAACAGCGCTATACCGTACTTTCTGATACTCCGCAGGCGCTCCTGGGCGAGGTCCTGCTGGAATTACCGGACAGTATTCGTGCTGATCTGGTCGAGCAGATGGATCACGCGACCATCGTGATAGCTGCGAAGACTCTTGATACAGATGAGATCGCGGACCTCTTGCCGGAATTCCCGGACGAAGTAATTGCGCAAATCCTGTTCGCGCTGGACAAGCAGGATCGGCAGCGCCTCGAATCTGTACTTTCTTACCCGGAGGACACCGCTGGTGGATTGATGAATGTCGATACCGTGACGGTGCGAGAGAATATTTCACTGGAGGTGGTGTTGCGCTACCTTCGTGCACGTGGCGAATTGCCAGAGGATACCAACAAGCTTTTTGTTGTTGATCGTAGTGATAGGTTGATTGGAACCTTGTTACTGGGTCCGCTGCTAACGGGTGATCCCCAGACGCGAGTCGGGCATGTCATGGATCGGGAACCGGTTAAGTTTGATGTGTTGGCGCCGGACAACGAGGTGGCAGCAGCATTCGAACGTTACAACCTGATTAGTGCACCTGTGGTTAATGAGGATGGAAAGCTGCTCGGTCGGATAACGATTGACGATGTGGTCGACGTTATTCGTGAAGAAGGTGAACGATCCGTGTTGGCACCAGCGGGTTTGAGCGAAGGTGAAGATCTTTTCGCTCCAGTCGCGCGCAGTAGTCGAAATCGTACGCTGTGGTTGGGTGTCAATCTCGTAACCGCAGTGCTGGCGTCTTGGGTGATTGGTTTTTTTGAGACCACCATAGAAAAGATCGTTGCCTTGGCTGTATTGATGCCCATTGTTGCCAGCATGGGGGGTAACGCCGGCACCCAGACTGTAGTGCTGGTTGTGCGCGGTATGGCGCTGGGAACGGTGACACATGGCAATACCCCAAGACTTCTAGTAAAGGAGCTTGCTGTCGGTGTATTGAACAGTTTGCTGTGGGCAGTTGCCGTGGCATTAATTGCTCTTATTTGGTATCGAGACGGGCAGTTATCATTGGTAATCGCGATGGCGATGATTGTAAATCTCGTGTTTGCGGCCCTGGCCGGTGTGACGATTCCACTAGGGCTTCGCCGATTCGGGGTGGATCCGGCCATCGCCAGTGGAGTCATATTAACCGCCGTAACCGATATAATCGGCTTTCTATCGTTTCTTGGTCTGGCGGCTTTGTTCCTGCTCTAGCGACGCAGCAGTCTTTTTCAGCCCTACTCAGAAAACCGCATAGAGCGGAAAATTGACCACTTGTCTGGTAGCCGTGGAGAGGGCGTTTTCCGTGTGCCATATTTAAATTGAGCTACGTAAACACTTCTCGATTTATCTATGGTTCCAAATATCCTGAAAGTTCTGACGAAAGCGATCAAGGAAAAGCGCTGCGCAGCGGTTCGGTATTACAACCAACGCGAAATTCGAATTATTGAGCCTCATGCGATTTACACCAACGAGAGAGGTGAGTTGGTGGCGGATTGTTATCAGACGCGCGGCTTTTCATCTTCGGGTCGTCCACCACCATTTTGGCGACCATTCCGACTGAAGAAAATTAGTGCGATTTCCCTGTTAAAAGAAAATTTTGAGGTTCGTAAGGCAGAAGGATTTACCGCGAATCGAGTGAAGTATCGTAATGGCCTGGTCGCCATTGTCGAACAGCGTCAACAGCCGTCATTTCTTTATCCTGAGCACGCGCTCCACGACATGGGGCCTTTTTTACCAAGCCGGGGGTTGCGCCGCTAGATTGCTGTTGGCTCGTTTGCGTTATCCACAAGTTCGTGCAGAACGCGCACATCTTTTGTCGCCATCACATCTTTTGCCAGCGACTTAAGCTCTTCCGCTTTTGACTCGAGGATAATTTTTTTCACCTCGAGCAGGGTTGCCGGGTGCATGCTGAATTCAGTCAAGCCTAGACCAATCAGCAGGCGCGTGTAACGAACATCGCCCGCCATTTCGCCGCACATGGCTACCGGTATACCAGCACGATGGCCAGCCTGAATCGTCATTTCGATTAGACGCAAGACCGACGGGTGCAGTGGGTCATAGAGATAATTCACCGCATCATCTACGCGGTCTATTGCCAGTGTGTACTGGATCAGGTCATTGGTACCTATTGATAGGAAGTCCAGGCGTGGTGCAAACAGATCCGCTGTGATCGCTGCGGCTGGGACCTCTATCATACCGCCAACCGGTACATCTGGATCATAGGGGCGACCTTCCTGTTGCAGTTCGTGCTTCAGTTCCTCAATCAACTCCAGCACACGCATTAGTTCGCTTTGACTTGATAGCATGGGGATCATGATTTTGACTGAGCCGTGTACTGCGGCTCGCAAGATTGCGCGAAGTTGCGGCCTGAATAGCGACGGATCGTTCAAGCAAAGTCGAACTGCGCGCAAACCCAGCGCCGGATTTATCGCTACGGGTCCTGTGCCGGCGCCACCATCAACCTGCTTATCGGCCCCAAGGTCCAGAGTGCGTATGGTGACCGGGTGGCCTTCCATGGATTTTATAACCTTACGATATGCGCGAAACTGCTCTTCCTCACCAGGCGGTTGCTCCCGGTTCATGTACAGGAACTCAGTTCGATAAAGCCCGATGCCCTCGGCTGACGCCTTGTTGGCCGCTTTCACATCCGCGGCCAACTCGATATTGGCAAGTAGCTCGATTCTATGGCCATCCTGGGTAATTGGCGTTGCCTGGCGAAGTGATTCAACTTCTTTCTTTAGTCGTGCGATTTCACGCTGTCGTTTCCGATATTCTTTCTTGAGCGGCTTGTCCGGATCTACAATCAGTACGCCGCGTTTACCATCGACAACAAGTTCCTCACCATTGCGAATGTACTGTGTTGCGCTGTGTGTTGATACGATTGCAGGAATCCCTAGACTGCGTGCGAGAATCGCAGTATGTGATATCGGTCCACCAAGGTCGGTAACGAATGCCTTGATACGATTATGTTTTAATAAGACTGTGTCTGCTGGCGTCAGGTCGTTAGCAACGATGATTTGTCCGGCACCCAATTCTTCCTCTTGCTCTACTTCTTCTTTAGGCCTCACCAGATTTCGCATGATCCGATCCACCACCTGTTCGACATCGGTGCGCCGATTGCGCAGGTAGGGATCGTCCATTTGTTCAAATATCTCTCCCAACTCCTTGCCCTGAATGCTCAAAGCCCACTCGGCATTGCACTTATGCTTGCGTATGCTTTCGATGGGGGCCTCTGCAATTAACTTGTCCGCAAGAATAAGAAGATGAGTCTCGATAAAGCTCCCGGTTTCCGCCGGTGCATTTGCAGGGATATGTTTATGCACACGTTCCAGCTGAAGATGCGAACGTTTGATAGCCGTCTGGAAACGGATTACTTCATTTTCGATCAGTGGCTTCGGGACATTGTATTCCGGCACGGCGATCTTGGCGCGTCGGAGCACATGAGCTGTGCCGGTGCAGATGCCACTGCTTACGCCGGTACCGTGTAAGGCAAGCATTACTCGTTTTCTCCGAAGTAGTCGTTAATTAACGTGACAAGCGATTCAATCGCTTTGC
>CAJICK010000024.1_pt1 | contig 59491 bp, 64 predicted proteins | sample 9199621 | NCBI WGS metagenome assembly CAJICK01 (sample SAMEA7708342, study PRJEB35096) | sediment metagenome | biome: marine neritic benthic zone biome [ENVO:01000025]; feature: sediment [ENVO:00002007]; material: shallow marine sediment [ENVO:03000034] sea grass bed [ENVO_01000059] ... | reverse complement strand
GGTCCAGTGTCACATTGGGGAACGCCTCACGGTTGATCGCATAGATCGAATACAGACCGAGTAAGACGACAAAGACAGAAATCAGGTTGACGAGCAAATCACGCTCGACCAGAAAACGAATCATCCCTTGCATTATTGTTCTCCTTGTCCGGTTTCCGCCGGGATAAATAACACGCCACGCAATAAATCCAGCGAAGCATGTCGGCGGGAAAGCTCGATGCGTTGTTGTTCTAGCGCGAGCTTGCCCAACTGCAGTTCGTTCTCAAACTGGATTAACTGGTTAGTGTCGGCGCGTCCGGTGCGGTAACGTCTTGTCGCCTCTTTCAATTTGCTTTCTTCAACCAGTACGCGTCGGCGATGACTGTCGAGCGACGCCTTGGAGTTGTTGATCTCTGCCACCAGACCATTGACGTTATATTCCAGGTCGTCCCGAATTCGCTGCATTTCGCGCAGAGCAATCGAGCGATCGATTTGCGCCTGTGTGACCGTCGCGTCAGCACCACGGCGGTCTAGCGGTTTGGTAAATTCGAGACGTACGCTAGCGGCGTAATCAGATTCGTTGACCGGGGGAGTCGCCGGGCCTTGCTTGTTTCCGAAGCCCACACCAAACACCAGGTCGACAGTGGATTTGGCTGAATCGACACTGGTGGCCAGTTGCGACTCAGCGATTTCAATCTGTGCCTGTTGCTGTTTTAAGCCAGGGCTATAGGTCTTTGCTTCTTCCAGCAACTTGGCAGCGTCTGCTGTTAGTGCATCACGCTCATGCAGCACCGGATCAAATTCCGCTGTGCGAGGACGGTTCAGCAAGCGATTTATTGAGGTGCGTTGCTGTTCCCACGCGATCATGAGGGCATCGTAATCTGCAATTCGTGCTTTTAATTGGGCATCTGCCTGAAGCATATCTTTTTCTTCAGTCAAACCCAGTCGCGCATTGTCGCGAATGTATTTCTTAAGACGACGCGCCCGATCAATTGCGTCGCGTGAGGTAGCAATTTGAACTTTCGTAGCCGCCGCACCGAAAAACAATCCCATTGTCTGGCTCGCCAACTGATCACGAATGGCGTACTGGCTGGCTTTTGCAATCCGAGCACCGGCTTCCGCGCTCTTTAATCCTTCGTTGTACTGTGGATTGCCAGCACCCTTGGCCAACGGCATACGATATGTCGCATCCACGCGCGTAAAGTGCGACGGATTCGGGAATGTGGGACCGAAGGTAAACGAACTGTCCTCATAGTTATAACTTCCACCGATACCGATGCTGCCACCCGAGGAAAGTGGCCGGCTGAGGTTGGCGCTGAGGTTGGCGCTATCCGTCGGCGTACCCGAAAACGCAGATATGTCATGGCTCGCACCAGCCTGACCACCCAGGGTCCAGCCAAGCATACTGCGAGCCTTGATTGTTTCCTGGCGCGCGCGCGTCGCTTGCATGCGTGCGATCTCGATCGACGGATAGGTTTCAATTACCCGTTGCAATGTCTGGTGCAGGGTAAACGACTCAGCCAGTACAGCTATGGACGTAGTCGATAGAATCAGTGATGCCGCGATGATTGTTATTCGTTTTTTCATATCCTTGGGCCTCTCGTTTGCATCATGCATTCGTACAGACTGAAGTTTCATTGTTACAAGATCACTTCAATCTGTCGGTTCCTGTTGATCTCAGCTAGCTTTTAATCCATCCAGAATCATTCGTAGATGAGCATTAAAGAATTCTTCTGCCTTGTACGGGCTGTCGTCATATGGACGCAGCGAGTTTTCATATATGGCCGCGAATATCATTGGTGCCAATACCGCTCGGGCGGTGTGCGTGACATCGATGTCACGAAACTCACCCTTGTCGACGCCTCTTTGAAGAATGCGCTGTACCAGAGCTGTACCGCGCTTGACCACGTTATCCACATAGAAGCGCGCCATCTCGGGGAAGTTGCTGGCCTCCGCTATCACCAGCTTAGGTATGCCGGAGGCCTTGGAGCTCAATACCGTGTCGCGCCAGTGTGCGGTCAGTCCGTACATCAGATCAGTCGTAGAGCCCTCATGTTTGTCTACGTGCAATTCCGCCTGTTCGAGGTGGGGTAACAGTGTCTGTTTTACCATGGCCTGGAACAGGGCTTCTTTGCTGTCGAAGTACAGATAGACTGTGCCTTTGGAGACACCAGCCCTTGATGCCACTTCCGTCAGCTTGGTCGCTGCAAAGCCTTTTTCCGTAAACACTTCCAGCGCGGCCTCAACGATTTCACCCGGCCGCGCCTCTTTGCGCCGGCGCCAGCGACATTTGCTTTCAGCACATACGTGGTTTCTTCCCATGCGCCATTAATAACTGACCGGTCAGTTAATTGTCAATGGGGAGAAACCATGAATTTCGAGGTTTGATTCCGGGTGGCCGGCGCTGTCTATTGCACGATAGGGCCAATTTCCGCTACGGACAAAGCGATTGCCGCGAGCGCACAATGCCCTAGAATGATGGCGGGTGTCTCGTCGACACCTTATCGGTGGGCACAGGGAATTAAAATAAACAAATGGGCTTGTTCGCAAACTACGACGTTGAAGACATCATCGCTGAAGGTGAGATGGCGACGGTATACAAGTGCCTACAGTCCTCCGATAAACACCCGGTCGCAGTCAAATTGTTATCTCAACAGTTTGTGGCCAAGCATCCCGAGATTGTGGATTACTTCGACATAGTGTCGGCCACGATTGCTCGAATGAATCATCCCAACATTGTCCATGTAATTGATAGTGGCGTGGCCGGCGGCCTGCCATTTTTTGTGATGGAATTTGTTGATGGCGTATCACTGAACGTTGCGATGGAACGCGGTGCGCTGGATTTCAACAAGAAGCTGGATGTCGTTGTTCAGATTTGTAAGGCCCTTGCCTATGCGCACAAGAACGGTGTGATTCACTATGCCTTCAAGCCGGCGAATGTACTTCTGGATCGTGAAGGCAATGTTCAGGTCACAGATTTTGGTATTGCGCAAATGGTAAAGGCAAAACCGAGTGTGAAGAACACGATAATGAGCGCACCGGAATATATGTCACCAGAGCAAAAAAGCGCGCAAGGTGATTTGACCAGGACAACGGATATCTATGCGCTCGGTGTCATCATGTATGAGATGTTTACCGGACAGCTGCCGGGCGAACCGTTGACGTTTCCTTCCTATCATGACTCGTCCATCCCCGCGTACCTGGACGAAGTGATCACCACCTGTTTGAACATAGATCCGAACAAGCGGTATCCAAGTGCACAGTTAGTGCAAGACAAGTTGCTAGATGAAATGTATGGCGCTCATGTCGAGGAGCCCAAGAAAAGTGAAGTACTAAAAGGCATTGGTGATCTTAAGACAAGATTCGCTGTGTTGGATGTAATTAAAGAGTCCAGGTTTGGTTCGGTCTATCTTTGCGAAAATACTGTCAATCACAATCGTTTAATAATTAAAAAAGTCAAAGGTACTGACCAGGGTTATAAAGAATGTACCGCGCTCGGAAATTTGCAGCACCCCAATGTTGTGAACATTTACAGCACGTCAAAGGAAGGTGATGTATTTTTTATAGTGATGGAGTATCTGCCAGGCGGTAGTCTCAGTGATCGCTTGGTGAATGCGTGGGATTGGAAAACCGCCGTAAAAGTCACCCGGGATATTTGTATGGGTCTAGCGTTTCTGCACAAGAATCAGTTAGTGCACGGCAATGTGCGTCCCTCCAATATACTGTTCACCAATAAAGGTGAGGCGAAGATTACTGATTGTTGTCTGGATGAGCATTACCAGAACGAAGAGACGGAAACCAATTGGTACGTCTATCCGAACGAACCGAAAAACTTCTTAGCCGACGAGTATTCGGCGGGAGCGATCCTGTTTGAGATGCTGACTGGCACTTTGCCGCAATGGAAGAAAGGGAGTCTGGTGGCGAACGAGCAATTTGGTTCATTACCAGTTGATCTCCAGAATATTGTGCAACGCATGATTGCCCAGGTGCCTAAAGACCGTTTCGGTTCGTTAACTGAAGTTGTCAATCGACTCGAAGCAATGCTAAATGTCGACACGCGAAAGGGTGTTAAGAAACAAAAGCAAAAAATGTCCGGTACGATGAAGTTCTTGCTTTTCTTGTTGTCTTTGTCGGCTATATCGGCGATTGCCTATTACTACATCGATGCCAATCCATCAGTCATCGATCCCCTGAAAAACTGGATGAACATTAACTAGTCACGCTGTTCCTGTTCACGTTCCTGTTCGCGAGAGATTAATTTGGATAGATCTGCCAGTTGTTCTGCGATTAATTCAATCACGTCATCAACAGTCAGGATGCCCGCAAGCATTCCCGAATCGTCCACCACCGGAAGTCGACGTATACCCTTGGACTGCATCAATGCAATCGCATCTATCAATTTGGTATCTTCCGAAGTACTAACAATTTCGGCGCTCATGATGTCGCCAACGGCCAGGGAGTCTATGTCAACGTCAGCCGCAACCAGCTCTACTACGATATCCCTGTCGGTAATAATTCCAATTGGCTGAGCACTGTTTTCCTTTATATCAACGACAACAAGGGTGCCAACGTGATGCTCACGCATTAATTGGGCCGCTTCGCGTGCGGAGAGATCTTTTTCAGCGACGACAACATCGCGATTGCAGTATTCACCAGCCGACATGTGCCAATCTCCGATTTTCTATATTTTTTAAAATAGCACTCAAACAGCCGATAAAGAGTTGATGCAAATCAACATCATTTGGAAAGCATCAGTCGAATCTTGCCGTAATGTAGTAGCCACCAAATTTCCGGATATTAATAACCCCACCATCGAATACCAGGTACTGTCCTTTAATTCCCTGTAAAATACCGCTGACTTCGGGAGTTTTGTCGAAATTAAACGAGCTTACCTTTGTTGGGTATCGGTCTACTGGATACTCAATAGTTACTGTTTCCTCGTCGATTGTATTAATCGAATCTTCTCCAAACCGTTTCTTGAGTTCACTGATCGAATCAGCAGACGCTTCGAGTAGCGATTCCCGTAAATCTGCAAGCTCGATGGGATCGGGAGTGCCCTTTAGCATGCGTCGCCAGTCGGTTCGGTCACTGACATTCTGTTTAATCGCCACTTCGGCAAGTCCAGCAATCAGGCGTTGTGAAACTTTCAGGATGGGAAGTGCCGCCACGGCACCCTGATCAATCCAGCGGGTCGGAATCTGCGAGCCACGAGTGATGCCGACCTTGGCGCCGGAAGAATTTGCCAAATAGACAAAATGAGGCTGCAGGCAATTCGCCTCAGCCCAGTCGGGTTCGCGGCAGGTGCCTTCGTCAAAATGGCATTGCTCTGGTTTGATAATACAGCTGTCGCAGCGAGCGAGTGAACGCATGCAGGGAAAGCAGTAGCCCTGACTAAAGCTCTTCGAGGTCTTGCGGCCGCAGGCAATACAATGGATGTCGCCGCTATGGATAAGTGTGATTTTTTCCCCGAGATATTTATTTAATTCGACTTTCCTGTCGCCTATCGGTAGCTCATACTTAACAGGTGACTCGTGTGTCACGATCATTTTTTGCAGATTGCCACTGAGTTCCATCGATGCTTATCCAGGCGCTAACAGTTAAAACGGGTACCGGATAATACTACAGCTGCCTGATCAAATGATCCGTTGCGGAGAGGGTGATGATAAAAATTAAGTCGATCTGGGTAATAGTTATGGTTCTGCTACTAGCCGCCTGCGCCGGTAACGCAGAAATACTGGATGATCTGATCAAGCAGCACACGAGCGGGTCCACCTCTTCATCGACAGCATCAAAAGCACAGATGGCGGCTGCCGTACGAGAAGCGTTAAATCAGGGTACCAATAGGGCGGTTAAGTATTTAGGCCGTAAAGACGGTTTCATGAAGAATCCACAGGTTCGTATTCCAATGCCATCACACCTGACCCGGGTCGAGCAGGGCTTGCGACGGCTCGGTCAGGGGAAAACCGCAGATGAATTTATATTCAGCCTGAATCGAGCCGCCGAGTCCGCCACACCCTTGGCCAAGAACATTCTTGCCGAGGCAATTCGTAAAATGACAGTAAAGGACGTGGTGAATATCGTCCGTGGTCCGGACGACGCCGCGACCCAATATTTTCGCCGCGTATCGGAAAAGAAGTTGCATGCAGGTATGCTACCCATTGTCACTAAAGCGACAGACCGGGTAGGCGTTACTCGTTCTTACAAATCCATGATCCGTCAGGCCGGTGCGTTGGCATCATTGGTTGATACGAAGAGTCTTGATCTGGATACTTACGTTACACGTAAAACGCTTGACGGCTTGTTTTTATTTATCGCCAGGGAAGAAAAGCGAATTCGCGAGAATCCAGTTGCGCGTACAACAAAATTGTTAAAATTGGTATTCGGTAATTAAAGACATAGTTAGTCCGCTTTCGACCCAAAGCGGTCATAAGAGATTCTTGCCCTAAAAAGATAGAGACCGTTGATACAAGATGAGGATCCGAAGATGGCATTTATCGAACACACCGTGAACTGGTTTAAAGGGGAAGCTTTCGAAGGGGGTATGATCGCCCTATGGGGAGTGGCGCTGATTGTCCTTGCGGCCTATTTTTGGAAGTTTGGACATTTAGCGACGGCCCGGGCATTGATCATACCCTTTCTAGTTGTCGGACTCTTTTGGAGCATTGCTGGAGGAGTCGGAATATATCGAAACACACTTCGCGTCGAGAAATTCCACATAGAATATAAAAAGGACCCAGCCGTATTTGTTGAAAGTGAGAAAAAGCGGGTTGAGGGCTTCATTGGTTGGTATGGATACTTGCTCATCGGTTGGGCTGTGCTGACTATAACCGGTCTGGCAATTTTCATGTTTTGGGGAGGAAACCATGGGCGGGCCATTGGCCTGGCCGTAATAGTCTTTGCTATTGCAGGATTGCTCGTAGATCACACCTCGGAACACAACGCCCGCACCTATTATGCTGAGATAAACAAAGCGTTGAGCTCGGATACTCAGAGATAAATTCGAACAAAAACTAAGCAGATCATTCATTGTGGAGGACGTGCAAACATATACCTGTGAGATGAATGTCATTGTCCGCTAATGGCCGAAAGCGGTCAGTTAGGAAATATCTAAATTTGCGAATAAAAGGTTAAGCCTATGACTGACACTAGCAAGTCTCCAGACTCTGATCCTGAGAACAAGAAAAGAAAGAAGAGCATCAGCATGCATGATGATGTTCCTGTCTGGTATGACTGTTGCTCGTGTGAGGCAGAGCCCTACTGGGAGGAGATGATGCAGAAGCCGAACACAGAGGAGAAAGGAAAAAGAACAAAGCCGAGTGGAGGATAAATTAAATAGAATATACCGCACCGGCCTCCACGAGTTTGGTCTTACTTTTTTTCCATGCGTTATCAACCACCTGAATTTTCTGATTTCGCTCTAACTTCTTGATTTCCGCTTCGCGCGTTGTGGCTTCGCTCCGTGAGTCATGCTGCTCAAACCACAGCAGCTCTACCGGGCGTCGCGCCCTGGTGTAACGTGCCCCCAGTTTGCTGTCATTATGCTCCGCTAGTCGTCTTTGTAGATCTGTGGTGATACCGGTGTAGAGACTCCCGTCACCACAATGGAGGATATAAACAAACCAGTTGCTGTTTTGATTGTCCTCGTTCGCCACGAATTATTCCCACTTAAAGGTTAGCGCGCCCAGCATTAAAAACGCTGCACTCATAATTATCAATGTAGTGATTTGTCCTGACAATTGAATCAGGGAGGCGCCATCTATCATGATCGCGCGCGCTGCAGATATCACGTGCGTTAGCGGGAAGATCATCGAAAGTTTTTGAATCCACGGATGCAGGCCCTCCAGAGAGAACCAAACACCGGAAAGAAACATCATTGGCCAACTGACCAGATTCAGAATCCCACCGGCAAATTCCTCACTGGCTGTCCGCGACGCAACCAGAAGCCCCAAACTAACAAGACTGATTGCACCCAATGCAAAGATCAGAAAAAGATTAAAAAAGGAACCAAACATCGCAAACTGAACAAAAATGTCAGTGCCGAAATAAACGATCAGGGTGATCGACATTATCAATAGCAAACGCGAGGCAACTTGTGCGGTGAGAAATTCCACTGCGCTCAAGGGCGTTGCTTTTAGGCGCTTTAGCACACCATTCTTTCGATAACGTACCAGAACATAACCCACGCCAAACAGTGCACTGAACATCATGTTCATTCCCAACACACCAGGAAGTACCCAGTCGACGTAGCGTATTTCACTGCCCGTTACTTCTTCACGCTTGAAAGCCTTGGCGTCAGTGCCCTTCAAAATGCGTTCGACAATGTATCCGTTTGGCGATGAAGTATTGATCCAGTAACGTTTAGTCTTACGATCAAGCAGCATGTCGATCTGATGTCGCTCGACACTACCGAGCGCCTTACTTAGATCTTTGACTTCAAAGAAGTGGACATACTCGGTTTCTAGAAACTCTGCTCCGATTGATTGCTCGACACCTGCGTCCTGGTACAGGCCAACCTTGAACTTGTCCATGGATTTTCCGGAAAAGCCAATGGCGAAACCGGCGACGATCAATACCGGGAACAGAATGTTCCACGATAATGCGGCGCGATCGCGAAGAAATTCCTTATTGCGCGCGATAAAAACGGCCAGAAAACGTTTTGGACTCATCCCCGTAGCTCCTTGCCGGTAAGCTCGATAAAGAGGTCTTCGAGTGTACGCTGACGTACTCTCATGTTCGCGAGTGAAATACTGTTATCGATTAACCTTTCGACGGCGGTATTTACGTCCGCGGTCACTATTTCCACAGTGCCATTCGATCGAAACATATCCATGCCATCGATGTGAAATTCCTCTGGTATATCCTCAGCAGGTAGCAGTATGACCACGTCGTTAAAGTGGCGTGATAACAAAGCATCGGGCGTGCCTTCAGCGATGATCTTGCCATGATCCATAATCAGGATTTCATCGCACAGCTCATAAGCCTCGTCCATGTAGTGGGTGGTTAACACCACGGTTTTCCCGCGTTCACGTATCTCTCGAATCAGCTTCCAGAAGTTTCGTCGCGCTTGTGGATCCAATCCAGTGGTTGGCTCATCAAGAAAAACAATCTCTGGATCATTGATCAGCGCAATAGCGAGCAACAGGCGTTGGCGTTGCCCACCAGAGAGACGTTTGGCATCACGGTCAAGAAACTCCTCCAGTGAGCAGGCCTCGACTAACTTGTCGATCGACATTGATTGAGGGTACAGGTCGCGAAACATGCGCAATGTTTCGAGTGCGGTGATGAAATCCGGCAGGGCAGTAGTCTGGAACATAATACCGGCTTCGCGTTTGAAGCTGACATCCAGAGGCTTTCCTTTATACAAAATCGTTCCGCTGGTTGGCTTTTTAATGCCTTCCAGCATTTCTACTGTGGTGGTTTTACCTGCACCATTTGGTCCCAGTAGACCCACGCAACGACCCTGACGGATTCCGAAGGAAATACCGTCGACAGCGTTTACCGTTCCAAATACTTTATTGAGTTTGTCGACAGTGAGAATCGTGTCGTTCTGGTCCATGCCATTTCCCTGGTTGCAGGATATTGTTTGGAAGGGTGCTCTGTTCCGTCGGCCGTAGTCTGCTATCGAGCTGGCAATGATGCAATGCAGGCTTTCAGACAGCATAGCTTGACTCAGGTCAAAGCAGCTTGAGCCTTATAACACTATATTGTCACGATCAATATTAGTAGTTCGTAAAGTTCTTGAGTGTGATAGAGGTAGCAAAAGTGAGGGAGGAGCATCAACCAGTTTACGGTTACAGTCTTGATGGTGACCGTTATCTTAATATAACCAACCGCTGTACTCTGCAGTGTGATTCGTGTCCAAAACATAGTGGCGACTGGATGAGCCAAGGCCACAATCTGCAGTTGCTTCGCGAACCAACCGTTAGTGAAATGATCGATGCCGTGGGGAATCCATCGGCCTGGCAGGAGGTAGTATTTGCCGGCTACGGAGAACCGACATTGCGTTTGTATGATGTGCTTGAAGTCTCGCGTCGTATTCACGAAATGGGAGGTCGTGTTCGACTGGAAACAGACGGGCTGGCCAGCGTGTTTTTCGGGCGCGATATCACGCCAGATCTGGAAGGCAATATCGACACGCTGACAGTGGCACTAAAAGGTCACGACAACGAGACCTATGAGCGCTTGTGTCAGCCAAAGGTCAATCGCGCCTATGAGGCAGTCATTGAGTTCATAGAGCGGGCACGGGATTTCGTACCGAATGTGATCGTCACGGCAGTCAATGATGTAGAGGACGTCGATGTGGAGGCTTGTGCACAAATAGCGCAGCAGCTTCACGTTGGATTTTTGCCCCGGTCAGCCAACCAATATTGCTAGAATCGGTCCAAGGCCCAAAATTGTTATAGAATTAGTATAACTATCTATGGTTCTGGTTAACGGGAACCGTATCCTATGGGCGAGTACAGATATTGTGATCAATATGGCCTGGACGAGGCCGCGCGTGCCGCGCGGTTAGCGTTGCTTGGCTTTAGTGACACCGATGGAGAGGTTGCCGACCTCCTGAGCCGCACCGTTATTGCACCCAATGTCGATGAAATCGTAAATCGTTTCTACGAGGTGCTGCAGGGGAATGCGGCCTATTTAGAGTTCCTCAATCGTACTCCCGATTTGGATCGGCTGCGCCAAACGCAGACGGTTTATTTGCTTAGCCTGGGGCAGGATTTTGCCAGTGGCGAATATTTCGAGGAGCGATTGCGAGTGGGTCTGGCCCATGCACGAATCGGATTGCCGCTGCATTTATATGAGTGTGCCTACAACACGATGCGCCATTTTATCCTCGACGCAGTACCGGCAGAAATTCAAGCTGACATAAACCGATACAACGAGCTGATATCGTTTCTGTCGCGTATCACAGCACTGGATATGTCTCTGGCGATTGAGACTTACCATCTCGCGAAGATTGGTCTGCTGGAAGAATCACTGGAAACGCTGCAACTGCAAGATGAGGAGTTGCGTTACAAGATTGCGACGGATTCTCTCACTGAGTTGGCCAGCCACAGTCAGGCATTGTCAGTGTTGCAGCAGGCAATCAAGCTGGCCAAGCGAAACGAATCACCGCTTTGTGTCTGTATGATCGATCTCGACCATTTCAAGCGTATCAACGATACTTACGGTCATCTGGTTGGAGACGTGGTTTTGCGCGACGTCTCAGCCCGTATGCAGGCGGCCGTTCGTAGTTTCGATACCCTTGGCCGTTTTGGTGGCGAAGAGTTTGTTATCATTCTGGAAAATACCCCGCTGGATACTGCGCGTGAGGTCATCGAACGTGTTCGAAGCCGTGTTGGCGACAGCCCCATTAATGTGAAAGGTACAGAGATTAACGTGACCTTGAGTGCCGGAATCGCGGTCATGAAATCTGGCGATACGGTAGAGTCAATGATTGCACGAGCCGATATTGCAATGTACAACGCCAAGAGCGCCGGGCGTGATTGTATTGTTGTAGAAGAAATGGCCGCCTGAAGAATACCTATGAAACAAATTGTTCAATTTGATGCCAAGCTGATACGTCGTTATGACAAGAGCGGGCCACGTTACACTTCCTACCCGACGGCGGTGCAATTCCACGAAGGCTTTGACGAGGCGCGTTATAAAGAGCTGGCGGCGGCCACCAATCAGGAAAGCCACCCGCGGCCGTTATCGCTCTATTTCCATATCCCGTTTTGTAATACCGTTTGCTACTACTGCGGTTGCAACAAGATTGTGACCAAGGACCGGACGCGGGCTGCACCCTATCTTGATCGACTGCACAAGGAGATCGCCCTTCAGGGTGAGTTGTTTGATCGATCACGACCGGTAGATCAGTTGCATTGGGGCGGCGGTACGCCCACCTTCATCAGCCACGATGAAATGCGCGCACTGATGAATAAGACGCGTGAGCATTTCAGTTTGCACGAAGACGACCGTGGCGAATATTCCATCGAGGTTGATCCGCGCGAAGTAGGGCCGGGTAGTTTGCCGTTATTGCGGGAGCTTGGTTTCAATCGACTGAGTATGGGCGTTCAGGACTTCAATCCGCTGGTGCAGAAAGCCGTGAATCGCATTCAGTCCAGGGAACAAACCCTGGGCGTATTAAATGAAGCGCGTGAGCTTGGTTTTCGCTCGATCAATATGGACCTGATTTATGGTTTGCCGCACCAGTCGGTGAGCAGTTTCAGTGAGACACTTAGGGAGGTGATCGATGCTGATCCGGATCGTTTGTCGGTATTCAACTACGCGCATCTTCCGGAAATGTTTAAACCTCAGCGCCGCATCAATGTCGAGGATTTGCCGAGTCCGGAGGAAAAGCTCAACATCCTTCAGGCAGCAATCAATCTGTTGATTGAAGCAGGTTATGTTTATATAGGTATGGACCATTTCGCCAAGCCTGGGGACGAACTCGCGGTGGCGCAACGAGAAGGCAGCCTTTATCGCAACTTTCAGGGTTACTCAACTCACGCCAGTTGCGACATGATTGGCATGGGTGTGACGTCAATTGGCAGTGTCGGCAACAGTTTCAGCCAGAACGCTCGCACCGAAGATGAATACTATGCCGCCCTCGATCAGGATCGGTTGCCCATATTCCGGGGTTACGAGCTTAACGACGACGATGTCTTGCGTCGTCAGGTGATTACTCAGTTAATTTGTCACTTCCGGCTGGATTTTTCCGCAATCGAGCAGCAATACAAGATCACCTTCGCGGATTACTTCGCGGCGGAATTGGGAATCCTCACTAAAATGCAGGCTGACGGGCTATTAAATCTCTCCGAAAGCGGTATCGAGGTCACCCCGGCCGGGGTGTTATTGATTCGTAACATTTGCATGGTATTTGATGCCTACCTCGGCTCGCGTGAACAGCGTTATTCCAAGGTAATATAGGGCTTTTACCAGCGCCCCTTTCGACAATAATTCGAGTACACTACACGGCCCGGTTGCTTTCCCGATTGGGGACAGGCGCTATCTCCATGTTTTGCTAAAGGTATTCGTGGACGCGTGGATGCTTTCTTGATCAAATAAAGAATGAGTCTAGGTTGCACTAAGTCTGAGGGAGTATGAAAAAGACTGATAAAGCCAAGGTGGTCAATCTTTCCAGCGTGAAAGCTGCCTGTCAGGATTGTTCCCTGCGCGAACTTTGTTTGCCCCTCGGTCTCAATGAGCAGGACTTGTCTGCGCTTAACAATTTGATCAAGCGTACTCGCAAACTTAAAAAGGGCGAGTTCATTTATCAGATGGGCCAGCCACTGACTTCGCTTTATGCAATTCGCTCAGGCAGCGCCAAAACCTGTGAGATTGCGACCACCGGTGATGTGCAGATTACCGGTTTTCATTTGGCTGGCGAGCTGGTGGGTGTCGATGGCATCAGCGCCGATCGCCACCACTGCGACGCAGTGGCGCTGGAGCCAACTGAAGTTTGTGAGATTCCTTACGACAAACTCGAAGAGCTGGCACACGAAGTCCAGGGATTGCAGCATCAACTGTTCAAGATCCTGAGTCGCGAGATCGTTAACGACAGCGAACTATTATTGATGCTTGGCAAGATGAACGCGGAAGAACGTCTGGCCGCATGCATCCTCAGTTTCTCCAATCGCTTCCAGCAACTCGGAGATTCCGGCACCGAGTTCAAACTCAGCATGTCGCGGCAAGACCTCGGGGATTACCTTGGTTTGGCGCTGGAGACGGTGAGCCGTCTGTTTTCTCGATTCCAGGAAGATGGCTTACTCGCCGTTGACGGTCGTCGTATCGAGATACTGGACATTATTAGACTATCCGCGCTTGCGGGCGGCGCTGCCGGCGACGAACCTACACACCACTTCCAGAATTAGCCGTCAACCTGTAGTACCTTGGTCAGTTGACAAGCGATCCCGCTTCGCCTAGCTTCTGGCCTCCGATTTTTTCAGGATTATGCCCATGTCCTTATCCCGTAGTGACATCGAACAACTGTTTGCCCAGCCGTTTAACGACCTGATTTTTCAGGCACAAACAGCGCATCGGCAGCACTTTGATCCCAACGCAGTGCAAGTAAGCACCTTGCTGTCGATCAAGACCGGTGGCTGTTCGGAGGACTGTGGCTATTGTTCCCAGTCGGCACGTCACGATACCGGATTGGATCGTGAGGGGTTGATGGCAGTGGATGATGTCATCGACGCAGCGAAGGCAGCGAAGGCCAAGGGCGCCACCCGTTTTTGCATGGGTGCTGCCTGGCGCGGTCCCAAAGACAAAGAGTTGCAGCCAGTGCTGGAGATGGTCAAAGCAGTTCGTGGTCTGGGGCTGGAAACCTGCGCCACCCTCGGTATGTTGAAAGAAGGCCAGGCAGAGCAGTTGGCGGACGCCGGTCTCGATTACTACAACCATAATCTCGATACCGCGTCAGATTTTTATGGCGAAGTCATTGGTACGCATGGCCAGGACGACCGCCTGGATACTCTGGGCAAGGTCCGTGACGCCGGCATGAAGGTTTGCTGTGGCGGCATAGTTGGAATGGGCGAATCGCGCACCCAACGGGCGGGTCTGATCGCCGAACTGGCGGCATTGAATCCCCAGCCAGAGAGTGTGCCGATCAACCTGCTGGTGAAAATACCAGGCACGCCGCTGGAAGAACAGCCGGCTTTAGAACCGTTGGAGTTTGTGCGCACCATCGCCGTTGCCCGCATCGCATTGCCACAAAGCATTGTGCGACTGTCGGCAGGGCGCCAGGAAATGCCGGACTATCTTCAGGCACTGTGTTTCCTCGCTGGTGCCAATTCCATTTTCTATGGAGAGAAGTTGTTAACCACAGGTAATCCCGAGACCGATCGGGATCTTGCGCTGTTCAAGGAGCTGGGATTGAAAGTAATGCCGGTGGCTCACGCCGAGCCAGAAAAGGAAGCCGCGCAGGTTTGAGTAATTCCGATTAGTCCGCGCAAGGTGGAACGTCGAGAATCTCAAATTCCATGGAATCCAGGTCACCCAGAATATAGGTGGCCTTGGCGCTGACACCACCAACCGTACCCGGATCCAGCAACACTGTTTCTGTCCCCTTAACGTTTGTGATGCGATCGACATGCGCGCGATGCTCATGACCGTTGCATACCAGATCGTAATCACCGGTAGCCGCCATGGCTTTGGCATAGTGCGGATAGTGCACTATGAAGATACGCTTTCCATTTAATTCCAGGGTTGCGTCTTGCCCGTGATAAGTCACCTGTCCATCGGATCTCCCGCAAAGTTTACATAGTGCAGCGATGTCGCCCATGTTGTTGCCATGAATGACATGAATCGGCAGACCATAGGGCTGCGCCGCATGCAGGGTCGATGGTGCCACCAGATCACCGCAATGAAGAACTGCCTCGGCACCACGCGCTTTGGCATCTTCAACGGCGCTGGCGAGATGGGCGCGTCGGTCGTGACTGTCGGAGACAATGCAAACTTTCATAGTGCTTAACAAAAAAAACGGGGCCGGCCCTTTTTAGGTCAGAGCCGGCCCCGGATCATACTATGGTTTTTGTTGTAGTGCGGCGTCTTTACAGCAACGGCACGATCAACAATGCGACAATGTTGATGATCTTGATCATCGGGTTCACGGCCGGACCGGCGGTATCCTTGTAGGGATCGCCAACCGTATCACCGGTTACTGCGGCCTTGTGGGCCTCGGAACCCTTGCCGCCGTGATGGCCGTCTTCAATATATTTCTTGGCGTTATCCCATGCGCCACCACCGGTGGTCATGGAAATCGCGACAAAGATACCGGTGATGATCGAACCGACCAGCATACCGCCGAGGGCTTCCGGGCCAAGGATGAAGCCGACCAGGATTGGTGCCAGCACCGGCAACATGGAAGGCACAATCATCTCCTTGATGGCGGCCACGGTAAGCAGGTCAACGGCCTTGGAGTAATCGGGCTTGGCCTTACCGGTCATGATGCCCTTGATCTCCTTGAACTGGCGACGGACTTCCAGCACCACCGAACCGGCTGCGCGACCAACCGCTTCCATACCCATGGCAGCGAAGAGGTAAGGAATCAAACCACCGATGAACAGACCGATAATGACGTTGGGTTCGGACAGGGTAAATACCAGGTCCTCCACCGGGCGATTCAGATGCTCGGACAGTGCATGGGTGTAATCAGTGAACAGCACCAATGCAGCAAGACCAGCAGAAGCAATGGCGTAGCCCTTGGTGACTGCTTTGGTGGTGTTGCCGACAGCGTCCAGTGGGTCAGTGACGTCGCGCACCTTCTTCGGAAGACCAGCCATTTCCGCAATACCACCGGCGTTATCAGTTACCGGTCCGTATGCGTCGAGCGCCACGATGATGCCGGTCATGGAAAGCATGGTCGTTGCAGCAATGGCGATGCCATACAGGCCAGCGAAGTAGTAGGCACCCCAGATGGCCGCGCAAACAGCCAGTACCGGCGCAGCGGTCGACTTCATGGATAAACCGAGACCGGCAATAACGTTGGTTCCGTGACCGGTTTCAGATGCGGCCGCGATCTTGCGTACCGGGCTGTATTCCGTTGCCGTGTAGTACTCGGTGATTACTACCATGGCAGCGGTAAGCGCCAGTCCAATCAGGGCAGCGTAATAGAGGTTATTCACCGTATAGGTACCGTTACCTGCCATCATTTCCTTGGTGACAAAGTAAAAGGCGATAGCAGCGAGTACACCGGCAACAATCAGGCCACGATACAACGCGTTCATGATCTTGCCACCTTCGCGGACGCGTACAAACCAGCTACCGATGATGGAGGCAACAATCGATACACCACCCAGAACGAGAGGGTAGAGCACAGCGTTTTCGAAGCCGGTGAGCAACAGGCCACCGAGAATCATGGTGGCGATGATGGTAACGGCATAAGTCTCAAACAAATCCGCAGCCATACCGGCACAGTCGCCAACGTTGTCGCCAACGTTGTCGGCAATCACGGCCGGGTTGCGAGGGTCGTCTTCCGGTATACCGGCTTCGACCTTACCGACCAGGTCAGCGCCGACGTCGGCGCCCTTGGTAAAGATTCCGCCACCCAGTCGGGCGAAGATGGAAATCAGCGAACCACCGAAGGCCAGGCCAACCAGCGGATGGATGATATCGCTCACCGGTGTACCGACAGGTGCCAGCCATTCCAGAAACGCGTAGTAGCCGGCAACTCCCAGCAGGCCGAGGCCGACGACCAGAAGACCGGTAATGGCACCGGCACGGAAAGCGACCTTGAGGCCGGCGTTAACGCCGTCGCGAGCGGCTTCCGTGGTGCGCACATTGGAGCGCACGGATACGTGCATGCCAATGTACCCGGCGGCGCCAGACAGCACGGCACCGATCAGGAACCCAAATGCGGTTTTACCATCGAGGCCGATCCACATGATGACGAATAGTGCTGCACCGACCATTCCAATGGTCATGTACTGGCGATTTAGATATGCCGAGGCTCCCTCCTGAATGGCGCTGGCGATTTCCTGCATTTTTTTATTACCCGTTGGTAGCGCGACGATCCAGCGGATCGACACTGCACCATAAATAATGGCCAGTGCCGCACAACCTAGGGCAAACATTAAGCTTTGGGACATGCTGCTCTCTCCGTAGTGGTTATCATTTGACCGGTTTCTACCAGCCGTCTAGTTATTCGGCATTGATCTGCCGCATTATTATTTGGCCAAACCCACATCGAAATGGGTGCCGGGCTTTAAATCGAAAATCGTATCCAGATGCAGGTCGCGAATCAGTTGATCGACCGCGGCCTGCCAATGTTCTTTTTGTACCTCGGACAAAATCAGCTTGGCAGCGTTACCATTATAAAAACCGCCGAAGTCAGCCTGTATTGCCAGCAATTCTTTTGCCTTGTCCAGTGTCATCTCTAATCTAACGAACCAAAACGACCCCGATGATTGCGCACCGGGGTCGTGGTCTTTACTTCAGTTTGAAACTCTTGAGTTTCTTGGGCACGCAAATATTCTTCGGCCTCACATACTGCGGCATACCATTTTTATACGGCGGATAATCTTCACCCTTGATCAACGGTTCCAGATAATCGCGACACTTTTTGGTAATGCCGTAGCCATCCGGAGTGATGAAATTCTTGGGCATCATCTTTTCAACATTGGCCACCTTGTTCAGTGGTGCCATACCGACCTTCCACTTGAATGGTTTGTTCGACGTGCGTACCACCGTTGGCATCACTGAGTTGTTGCCCTTGAGCGCAAACTGCACAGCAGCCTTACCCATAGCGTAGGCCATGTCGACATCAGTCTTGGAAGCGATATGACGTGCAGCACGCTGCAGGTAGTCGGCCACGGCCCAGTGATTCTTAAGTTTGAGTTCGTTCTGAATCATGCCGGCGATAACCGTGGCGGCACCACCCAGTTGAGCATGGCCGAATGCATCCTTAAGACCGGTGTCGGCCAGGAAGCGGCCATCGGGCCAGTGAACACCTTCAGAAACCACGACGGTGCAATAGCCGTGTTTCTTCACCATGCTCTCAACACGAGCGAGGAACTTCTTCTGATCAAATTCCACTTCGGGGAACAGGATGATGGTCGGGATCGGCGTGTCGTCGGTAGACGCCAGGCCACCAGCCGCCGCGATCCAGCCAGCATGGCGACCCATGACTTCCACGATGAATACCTTGGTTGAAGTCTTGGCCATGGAGGCAACGTCGAAACTGGCTTCACGGGTGGAGACGGCAATGTACTTGGCGACCGAACCAAATCCCGGGCAGTTGTCAGTAATCGGAAGGTCGTTATCAACTGTCTTGGGAACATGAACGGCCTTGATCGGATAACCCATGGACTCGGAAAGTTGAGAAACCTTTAGACAGGTGTCAGCGGAATCGCCGCCACCGTTGTAGAAGAAGTAACCGATATTGTGGGCTTTGAATACTTCGATCAGGCGCTCATATTCGCGACGGTTTTCTTCCAGGCTCTTAAGCTTGTAACGACAGGAGCCAAAGGCACCGGAAGGGGTGTGGCGCAGTGCCTTGATGGTAGTGGCGGATTCCTTGCTGGTGTCAATCAGGTCTTCGGTGAGTGCGCCGATGATACCGTTACGACCGGCGTAGACTTTGCCAATCTTGGTTTTATTCTTGCGCGCTTCTTCGATGACGCCAGCAGCAGAGGCATTGATTACTGCCGTTACACCACCGGACTGCGCGTAAAACGCGTTCATCGGCGGTTCTTTTTTTGCGCGCGCCGCAACGCGACGTTTTACCGCCTTCTTCCTGGCAGTCTTTTTCTTAGCGGCTTTCTTTTTAGCTTTCTTGGGCATGAGTAATTACTCTCCGATAAACATAAAATTGGGTAATTCCTGAAATGGGTCAGCCGTTTTCCTTGGCTTCGTGGTCGGCCTGAACCTGCAAGGTAGTAATCACGCAGTTGCCAATATCGTCAAATACCTGGTGGCCGGTACCGAACTGTTGGTCGCCACGATAAAAAAACTGTGAGCGGAATTTACTCTTGTCGAGCTTGATAGTAACGAAATTGGCATCGCGCTCAGCCCAGAACAGTGCCGGGACCTCGATGAGTTCGCGTTCCGAGGGATCCGGACGGATTTCTGCATCCGCCAGCTGCAACTCGATCTCCTTGCCATAGCGCTCGTTGATCGAGTCCTGGACGATTTTAATTTCCTCGTCGGTAAAATCCGGAATATCTGTCATTGTGCTGCAGTTGGTCGTGTAGCGGATGCGGCAATACTTGTTCCGCTGGCGAGTCATCGCACCCCGCTTGAGGGGCGCTAGATTAGCGCAATTTCCCCCGCCGTACACCGGAAAGATTCAATTTGCCGATAGGTGGTATTTATAACCGGGAGAAAAAGCGTTGACGGCAGCCCGGCCGGACGGTAATTTTACCCGCGCTTCGAGCCCTATTTTGGCCCGAAAATACGAAAAATACCGATTCCAACCATTCATAGCGAGAATAATAGAGATGAGAATCGTACTACTAGGAGCGCCGGGATCCGGCAAAGGTACGCAAGCTAAACAGCTGGTTGAGAAGTACAGCATCCCTCAAATTTCCACAGGTGACCTGTTGCGTGCAGCCGTTGCCGCTGGCACTGATCTGGGAAAACGTGCCAAAGAGGCCATGGATGCCGGGCAGCTGGTCACCGATGACATCGTGTTGGGTATTATCCAGGAGCGTCTGATGGAGCCCGATGCAAAAAACGGTTTCATTCTTGATGGCTTCCCCCGCAACATTCCCCAGGCACAATCATTAGATGCGATGCTGGCTCGTGTTGGCCAACCGCTTCAATTATCCCTGTTGGTGGATGTTGATACCGAAGTGCTAATGAAGCGCATCACCGGTCGCCGCACATGTGGTTCATGTGGCGCCATTTACAATATTTATTTCTCACCGCCAAAAGAACCAGGCAAGTGCGACAAATGCGGTGGTGTATTACAGCATCGTTCCGATGACAATGAATCTACCGTGCGTAATCGCCTGGAAGTTTATGAGCAGCAAACGGCACCGCTGGTTTCCTATTATAAAGCTCAAGGCAAGCTCCGCACGGTTAAGGGTCTCGGAAGCATCACAGACATCTTCAGCAACATCTGCGATGTGATCGAAGCACAGATTCGTCCGCTAGCTAAAGCAATGAGCGAAGCCGAAGCGGCGGAGGCAGAGACCGCCAAACCAGCGGCAGCTAAACCTGCGGTGAAGAAAAAAGCTGTGAAGAAAAAGGCGGCTAAGAAAGCTGCTAAGAAAAAAGCTGCCAAGAAAAAGGCCGCAAAAAAGAAAGTTAAGAAGAAGGTCGTTAAGAAGAAGGCGGCTAAGAAAGCTGCTAAGAAAAAAGTTAAGAAGAAGGTCGTTAAGAAGAAGGCGGCTAAACGGAAAGTCGCCAAGAAAAAGGCTGCGAAGAAAAAGGCTGCGAAGAAAAAGGCTAAAAAGAAAGCCAAAAAGAAAGTGGCTAAGAAAAAGGTCAAGAAGAAAACCAAGAAGAAATCTGCCAAGAAAAAGGCTGCCAAGAAGAAAGTAAAGAAAAAGGCCGCGAAAAAGAAGACCAAGAAGAAGGCTAAGAAGAAGAAAAAACGGTAGCCCTTGAGCAGTACAAAGGGTTCATTAAGGTCCGGCTTGCCGGACCTTTTTTTATTTTATGCTTTTAAATTCACTGCTGCGTTGGTGAAAAACCGCGCTTGGTGTAAAGTCCTTTAACCCGAATTTGTGTTAGAGAACAATTTTGTCCGATCCAAAACAACCTCGTGGCCCATTCCCTACAACGCGCATGCGACGCATGCGACGGGATATCTTTTCACGCCGTCTGATGCGCGAGACTCGTTTGACTAGCGACGATCTGATTCAGCCAATATTTGTACTCGAAGGCAGTGGCCAGACTGAAGATGTCGCGTCGATGCCCGGTGTTAAGCGTGTCAGTCTCGACTTGTTATTAGAGCAGGGCGAGCGTTTGCTTGAGTTGGGTGTTCCGGCGATTGCGCTGTTTCCTGTGATCGATGCGGCGCGTAAATCCGATCAGGCCGAGGAAGCTTACAATCCTGATGGCCTGGTGCCGACCGTAGTACGTGAGCTGAAAAAACAGTTGCCGGAGTTGGGCGTGATTACCGATGTCGCGCTCGATCCCTATACATCGCATGGGCAGGATGGGCTGATTGATGACAGTGGCTATGTGCTCAATGATGAAACCGTAGAAGTCCTGGTTAAGCAGGCCTTGTCACATGCCCAAGCTGGTGCCGACGTGGTTGCACCTTCCGACATGATGGACGGCCGTATTGGCGCAGTTCGTGAGGCATTAGAAGCTGCCGGTCATATTCATACGCGCATTCTTGCGTATTCAGCAAAATACGCATCGAGCTTCTACGGACCGTTTCGTGATGCAGTGGGTTCGGCAGCCAACCTGGGCGCGGGGAATAAATACAGTTATCAGATGGATCCAGCCAATAGTGATGAGGCTTTGCACGAGGTGGCGCTGGATCTAAAGGAAGGTGCCGACATGGTGATGATTAAGCCCGGACTGCCCTACCTCGATATCGTCCGTCGCGTAAAAGAACAATTTCAGGTGCCGACATTTGTCTACCAGGTGAGTGGCGAATACGCCATGTTGAAAGCTGCTGCCCAGCACAATTGGCTGGATGAGAAGGCTGTAGTCTTGGAATCACTTCTGTCGATAAAACGTTCTGGCGCTGATGGCATTCTTACCTACTATGCAGAAACCGCAGCGCAATGGCTGCAATCTGGCGAATAATCCTAATCGACCAGGTCTATCCCACCGCAAACCCCTTGGCCCTGTAGGAAAATATATGCACACTATACTTGCTGGTTTAGCGGGGCAGGGTGCATTCGTGGGTATAATCGCGCCTCTTCCTATCCGCGGTGAGAACCAGGAAAACTAATATGAGCATCAAACCAACAGATATTAAATTGCACCAGAAGTCCCGGATGCTGGAAATCGAATTCGAGGACGGCAAACGTTTTGAGTTGCCGTGTGAATACCTGCGAGTGTATTCACCTTCCGCCGAAGTGCGTGGCCATGGTCCTGGCCAGGAAGTCCTGCAGCTCGGTAAGGAGAATGTAAACATCGAGCACATCGAGCCGGTCGGTAATTATGCGGTTGCCCTGCATTTCGATGATGGTCACAACTCCGGCATTTATTCCTGGGACACACTTTATGATCTGGGTGAAAACCAGGAGAAGCATTGGGCCGACTATTTAAAACGTTTGGAAGAAGCAGGACACAAGCGAAAAACCGTCAGCTAAATATTTAGTTGGCGCGGGAAGCAATCAATGACTGAATCATCGAACAGCAAAGAAAAAACCACGCACTTTGGTTACCGCGATGTGCCGGAGTCAGAGAAGGCGCGTCTGGTGGGCGATGTCTTTCACTCAGTCGCCAGCAAGTACGACCTGATGAATGACTTGATGTCATTCGGCGTCCATAGATTATGGAAACGGTTTGCCATTGAACAATGTGGTGTACGAAAAGGCTCGGTGGTGCTGGATCTTGCGGGTGGGACAGGAGATCTGACCGCGCGTCTGGCAAAAAAGGTGGGTCAGGAAGGCAAGGTATATTTAAGTGACATCAACAGCTCAATGCTTGAAAGTGGTCGCGCGCGTTTGGCCGACAGCGGCATTGCGGGCAACGTCGATATCGTTCAAGCCAATGCCGAGGAACTGCCGTTTGATGACAATACATTTGATTGTGCCATCATCGCGTTTGGTCTGCGCAATGTAACCCATAAAGATGCCGCGCTACGTTCTATGCATCGCGTACTAAAGCCTGGTGGCAGAGCGCTGGTACTGGAGTTTTCCAAACCAACATTACCCGGCTTGAATCGTCTATACGATACTTACTCATTTAACATCCTGCCCGTGCTTGGCCGCGTGGTGGCCAATGATGAAGCCAGCTACCGTTATCTGGCGGAATCGATTCGCAAGCATCCGGATCAGGAGTCGCTCAAGGAAATGATGCATGAGGCAGGATTTGAGCGCGCGCATTATTTTAATTTGAGTGGCGGGATTGTCGCGTTACATAAAGGCTATAAATTCTGACCGCAAGCGCCCTAGTACTTGCTTCCGTCTTTCATAAATAAATACGAAATTGAATCCCCGATGAATTTCCCAAAGGCCTTCACTGCCGTACTGGAAGATGTCACCAATCGTTTTCTGAGACTCGACTCGGACACACTGAATCGCTTGGGTGATATTGAGGGTAAGGTCATCTCAATGCATATCAAGACAGGTGAGGTTGACGAAGGCCCAATTCTGCATTTCTTTCCTTCGGAAGGTGGTCTTCAGATGCGTTCTGAATATGACGGTCAGGCTGACGTCACAATTTCCGGTAATCCACCGGCCTTTATGCGTCTGGTGATGGGTGAGCGTGCTCAAGGGGCGTTTGCCAATGGGCAGATGCAAATCAGCGGTGACCTGGAACTGGGTCAGCGTTTTCAACGAGTGATAAAAAATCTGGATATCGACTGGGAAGAAGTGACGTCGCGATACGTGGGTGATGTTGTGGCGCACAAGCTCGGCAACATCGCACGCGGTGTCCGTGACTGGAGCCGTCAGGCCCACGAAACGATGCGTGAAGATACCCGTGAATACTTACAGGAAGAAGTGCGTGTCTTGCCTCGTTCCGAGCATATAGAAACCTTTCTGGGCGACATCGACAAACTCCGGGCTGATGTTGATCGGTTGGAAAAACGCATCCAACGCTTACTGGGAGCAGTATAGTGGTCAGGCTCAGTCAGGTCGGTCGTCTACTTCGTATTAATCAGGTATTCGTTCGTCACGATCTGGATGAATTCGTTCGCGCGGTACACTTATTTCGACCGTATCGCTGGTTCCTGCGAGCACTTCCCTGGCGCTGGTTTCGTCGACCGAAGAAATCGCGTGCTGTGCGTTTGCGCGAGGCCCTGGAAGAGCTGGGTCCAATTTTTGTTAAATTCGGTCAGGTGTTGTCTACACGACCAGATTTGCTGCCAGACGATATTGCCGTTGAGTTAGTGCGCCTGCAGGATAAGGTGCCACCGTTTTCAGGCGACGAAGCAATAGAGATTGTTGAAAAAGAACTGGGTCTGCCACTCAATCAGGTTTTTCCCGAATTTGATCGTATACCGGTGGCGTCAGCATCGGTGGCGCAGGTGCACCTCGCATGTCTGGGCGACGGGTCGGAGGTTGCTGTAAAGGTATTGCGCCCAGGTATCGAGCAAGTCATCGAGCGTGATCTGGCGCTGCTTTACACTATTGCTCGACTTGCTCTGCGTTTCTTGCCAGAAGGTCGCCGCTTACGGCCAGTAGAAGTCGTCGATCAATTTAAACGCACTATTCATGATGAGCTCGATCTTCGGCGAGAGGCAGCCAATGCCAGTCAACTGAAGGCCAACTTTGAGGGCTCGGAACTGCTTTATGTGCCGGAGGTGTATTGGGATTTGTCACGCCGACGTGTTTTTGTCATGGAGCGAATCGCCGGTATCCCGATTAGTGATATAGAGGGATTGAAAGACGCAGACATTGACCTGCGTACGCTTTCCCATAACGGTGTTGAGATCTTTTTTACACAGGCGTTTCGCGACGGCTTTTTCCATGCGGACATGCACCCAGGCAATATCTTCGTTGCGCCGGACGGCCAGTACCGTGCGGTCGACTTTGGCATCATGGGTTCACTTAGTGATGCCGACAAACGTTATCTCGCGGACAATTTTATTGGTTTCTTCAATCGAGATTACCGTGCGGTGGCGGAAGCACATCTGCGTGCAGGCTGGGTGCCGGCCGATACGGTGGCCGAAGAATTCGAGACGGCCATCCGTGCCGTGTGTGAGCCGATTTTTGCCAAACCGATTAAGGACATTTCCTTTGGTAGATTGTTGATGCACCTGTTTCAGACGGCCCGCCGATTCAATATGGAGATCCAGCCACAGTTGGTTTTACTGCAAAAAACCTTGTTTCAGATTGAAGGCCTGGGGCGCCGCCTGTATCCGGAGCTGGACCTGTGGGAGACCGCCAAGCCCTATTTGGAAAACTGGATGCGGGAACAGATTGGGCCGCGCGCATTGATACGGGCTTTACGCCAGGCGGCACCAAAATGGCGACAGGTACTGCCGGAATTACCGACATTGATTCATGAGGTGCTGGAGCAACAGCGCGGACAGGGTCAGGCAGAAAAGCGGGAGCACTATCAAAGGGTGGAGGCGCAATTGCGACATCAACAGCGCAGTCAATTACTGGCGTTAGCCGGTGGCGCATTGCTGATTTCCGCGATTGCTGCATTTGGTTTGGGCTACGATCCCTACGTCTACGAACCGGAAATTCCCCAACCCGGCTGGTGGCTGGGTGCGACCGGGATGGCCTTATTATGGCGCTCGATATTCCGCTAGTTTTTTAGTAATAACCCCCGTTACCGCTAATCCGATGATAATATCGGCCTGTCGGTTGCTGTAATCAGGCACCGCGGTAGTCTATGCTATGTTGATGATCTAAATTAATCGCCGGTCCAAATCTGACAAAATTAGTCATGAATACCTACAGATACATTGGCAGGGCCACATTGATAATGTTGTTGACCAGCGCGGCGGCGCAGGCGGGCAACAAGCTTTCCTGGTTTGGTGAAACCACATTCACCGGCGCCTATCCGACCGCGGCAAATGAGTTATCCGGTGAGAACGCAACCTTGAGCAAGTTGTCGAAGAACAGCCCCGACTGGAGGTTGCAGTCCGGCGCGAAACTCCTCGAGAATCAGTTGGCCCTGGATAGCGTATTCAACGGCGGCGAGTTCGAATCTGCCGACAAGCAGGTAATGCGCAGTGAACTCGGTGTCTCTTTAGGGGACGAGTCTATTTCTGTTCCACTGTCTTACCGCCGTACCCAGTATCAGAATGGCGATTCCCAGAAGCTGGACAGCTTTGGCATCAAGTGGCGTCATCGCTTTGAAGGTGTGGGTAGTCTGACCGTACTGGCGCGAAAGGGTAAGGGTGAGTATCAGTTTGGAGATGATTTGTCTCAAGATGCTGCTAATACACTTGCTACTGTCTCCTGGACTAGCGGATTTGAGCACAGCGGCGTTACCGGTAGCCTTTATGTTGGTGATGAGCGTGTCATCGATACCGAGACTATTGAGGCACAGCGCCGAGTGTATGGATTTGCGGTTGGTGGCCACTGGAATCTTGGTAGCGAGCATACGCCGTACGTATCGCTACGCTACCAGACATCAGACCAGCCTTTTATCAGTGGACTGACAGATTATGATCGGTATACGCGTATTTCTGCCGGATGGAACTGGCAAGTTCGTTCGAATTGGCAGGTCCGCGCCGAGGCTAATTTCACCTACGATGAGCCTCGCTGGAACTTGCTGAATGCTGACCGCACTCGCATCCAGTTTTCCACACGATACGACATCAAGTAGCGAGCAGGGCAAGAAAAAGGAAGGCCGGCTAAATAGCCGGCCTTTTTTATTGGGTTTTGGCGGGTCACTTTCCCCAGTCCAAACGCTTGATAAAGACGGCGGTCCCCTGCCTTTCTTCATAGCCTAAAGATGGGTAGAAACCGCGTTTGTAGGATTCGCGCTCCCGGCTGTTTAACACACTGATCCGAAAACAGCGTTGTTTAACCGCTTCCGTCTCCATGGCCTCGATCAAGGCTTTACCAACGCCCTTGCCCCGCATTTTTTCCATAACAAAAACTTCGCTGATTAGCATCTCGCTGCCGGCGAACAGCAGGTAAGTGACAATTTCGCCATGGATATAGCCGACAACTTTTTTGTTGTGTTCTGCAACCAGGAGCAAGGCATTTTCTTCGTTAATCAATGCTGATAGCCGCTGGCGCAAGGTGCTGCCATCGGCGCGAAATGCCGGGTTCCAGCCGAGTTCTCGATGCAATTTCATCACGGCATCGAGATCGCCTGGTTGAAGGGGTCGGATTTTAGTTTCACCGGTCATAATTTTATCTTGGCACAGGTACTGGGTAGAATGATTAATGAAGATAAGTTAAGCACCGGGGAGAGCGGTTGCAAACACCGTCGGTCGGCAGTACCACCACTAAGGTCGTTGCAGCGCCTGCTCTACCTGCTCGCTTGTCTCGGTTCCGCTAAGAATTTCTATTAGTTTCAAAGTGAAATCCATTGCGGTGCCGGGACCGCGCGATGTAACAATATTGCCGTCCTGGACCACTGCATCAGCGCTTATTTGAACTTGTGGAAATTCTTCCTGCGTAACAGATCCCGGAAAACTGGTGGCCTTCTTGCCATCAAGCATACCGATACTCGCGAGCACCTTTGGAGCGGCACAAATGGCTGCGGTCGGTTTGTTGGCCGCCGCCATTGCGGTAAGCAAATCGCGGACACGTTCATCTTTTTCCAGATAGCTTGCACCGGGTTGTCCGCCGGGTAATACCACCATGTCATAGTTTTGCTGCAGCGCTTCATCGAGCGACATGTCAGGTACAACGATGGTGCCGCGGCTTCCCTTCACCGGTCCGGGCTTAAGTCCAGCAGTGACGACTTCAATTTGTGCACGACGTAGTAGATCGGAGATGGTAATTGCTTCAAGATCTTCAAATCCTTCAGCCAGTGGCACTAAAACTATCGCCATGGTTCGCGCTCCTGAATATTCATGGCCATGAGCATGGAAAGTGGGATCAGACGAACCTTGCCTTCCGACAAGGGGGCCAGTCTTCGTTCCAGGACGTTCAATGTTTCCGGGAACGGATGACCGATAGCAATGGCATAGCCACGTTTTTGTGCGATAGCGACGAGCTGGTCGAATCGTCGCTCGATAGCCAACTCATCGCGTTCGTTGTCGAGAAAAACATCGCGGGCCAGCGACGGAATGCCGTGGGCCGACGCCTGTCGTTTCACTTTACTCCGCGGTGTCGTCAGGGAGTCGACGAAAAAGAGCCCGGGATTCTGTTCTTGAATCACGGCCATTAATCGCGCCATGGCTTGATTGCTGTGGGTGAACTGGCTACCCATGTGATTGTTGATAGCAATGGCATGAGGCACCGACGAAAGCCCATTTTCCAGTGAAACAGAAACCTCTTCTTTCGTCATATCGGCACGCAACCCGCCGGGCGACAGCAATTCTTTTTTATTCACCGGCTCCATGGGCATGTGCAGAATCACGTCTTTGCGTCGACCGTGCGCGTGCTGCGCCAGTTGCGTGGAGTACGGCAGGTCAGGGATAACCGATATGGTTACCGGGCCCGGCAATCGAATTGCCTGGAGGCCGCGCGACCAGCTGTTCCCGACATCGTCGATGATTATCGCGATGTAGGCGGTTCGCGATTTATTGCCCGCAACCGTTGTTGGCGCATGGAGTGTCGCCGAGACAAGAGTCAGGACAAGCGTTGCGAAGAAAAAAACCTCTTTCAGTCTTACGACTGTGTGCATCAATTCGCCTTGGCCTGTTTGTGAATATTAATTCCTTTTAACAGATTCAGCGCTTCCTGTAGTTGGTAGTCCTGTGTTTTGCTGTTTGACTTGCTGGTGCGGGCGCCTGATTTTTGTTTTTTATTGTTTGAGAGATGACCAGAGAGATCCGCTTCTTTCAGTGTTGCGCGCTTTTCTTTCCGTGTCACTTTGGCCTCTTCGGTAATGATATCCGGTTCAATACCCGAGGCCTGAATTGAGCGGCCTTTGGGCGTGTAGTAGCGAGCGGTGGTGAGTTTCAAGGCAGCACCGTTACTGATCGGTAAAATGGTTTGGACTGATCCTTTACCAAAACTGCGCGTTCCCATAATTATCGCGCGTTTGTGATCCTGTAGTGCGCCAGCAACAATTTCGGAGGCAGACGCTGAGCCGCCGTTAAGCAGGATCACCATGGGTGCACCATTAATCAAATCACCCGGTGTTGCTGAGTAACGCAATTCGGAATCGGCAGTGCGGCCCTCAGTGTAAACAATAAGCCCTTTGTCCAGAAACATATCGGATATAGTGACGGCACCAGATAGGACGCCACCCGGATTGTTGCGCAAGTCTAATACCAGTCCTTTTAATGCGCCGTTGTTTTCCTTTTTCAGGCGCCGCAGTGCAGCTTCCAGATTCTTGGCACTATTGCCCTGGAACTGGGTAATGCGTACGTAGCCGTAATTCTTCTCCAGAATTCTACGCTTGACGCTTTGCAGCTTAATCACCGAACGCACGACTGATATTTTCAGTGGCTTGTCATAACCCTCGCGCACGATCGTAAGTTTAATTTTGCTTCCTGGTTTGCCGCGCATCAGTCGAACGGCATCGGTCAGGGTCATGCCTTTAACCGGTTTCTCGTCGAGTCGAATAATTAGATCCCCGGTAAGTATTCCGGCTTCGGCCGCTGGGGTGTCCTCAATCGGTGTGACTACCTTGACGAAGCCGTTATCCATGGTGACTTCAATTCCAAGGCCGCCGAACTGACCCTCGGTGCCAATGCGAACTTCCTTATAATCTTCTGGATCAAGATATGAGGAGTGGGGGTCGAGCCCGGACAGCATGCCCTGGATCGCATCTTTGAGAATATCTTTGTCGTTAACGGGTTCGACGTAGTCGGACTGGATGCGGGAGAAAACCTCTGTGAACGTACGCAGCTCTTCCAGTGGCAATGGTGCTATGGCTTCTTGAGATTGACGTTCGGCACGCACGGCGCGCTCAAGGGTAATGGCTGATCCGACAAAAATGCCAAGAACAAGAATAAGTATGTAGCGCGTCGCGTTTTGCATATAAATTGGTTCCAGTTTCTCTTTTGCTGATCCCCTCATTTATTAATGTGGGGTCAGCGAGTAAAAAAACCCTTGGCGAGGAAAATAATCCTAGCCGCGTCGACACCAGCGTAGTGGATCACGGGGTTTGCCCTGATATCTCACCTCGAAGTACAAACCTTTTCGGGCGATGTTTCCGGTGTTTCCTGTGATGGCGATGACTTGCCCTGCCTCGATCCTGTCCCCGACCTGCGGATACAGGCTTTCGTTGTTGCCATACAGTGTCATATAGCCATCACCGTGCTCCAGAATCAAGAGTAGCCCATATCCGGCCAACCAGTCGGCAAAAACTACGCGACCACCGTAAATAGATTTCACCTCTCTGCCGCTGCGCGTACTGAGAAAAATGCCTTTCCACCTAAGATCACCATGCGGCCTTCGGGTTCCAAAACGCGCCGAGACTTTTCCGCTCACAGGAAATGGCAAACGTCCGCGTTGGCCACGAAAACCACCTCCGCGATCTTTTTCAAAGGTAACTTCAGGCAGGCCGTTGAGCAGATTTTCCAGGCGACGCTCGTCTCGCTTCAGACGAGTAATTGCCTGACTTTTAGAGCGTAATTCACGGTTCAGAGACGCCAGCAGCGCCCCCCGTGTTTGTCGCGATTGTTTTAGTGCTGCTGCTTCGCGCTGGTGTCTGGCTTCGATCGCAGTCAGTGAGCGTTTGCGCTGGCCGATGCGGGATTCCAGTTGAGACAACTGTACGAGGTCTTGCTGTAAATCTTTTATTCGTGTCGCGCGGGCCTCGGTGAAATAACGGTAATAGGCCATCATTCTGCTAAATGCTGCCGGGTTTTGCTGGTTTAGCAACAGTTTAAGGTAATCCTGACTTCCCATCGCGTAAGCGGCGCGGGCATGTGTACCGAGTTCGGTTCGTTGACTGTTGAGTCTGGATCGCGTGGATTGTCGGTTTGAGTTGAGTTGCACCAATTGTTGATTGGCTTTTTGTAATTCTGATTGAGTTTTTCGCAGTTGTCGCACCTGTCGGTTGATGCGTCGGTCGATAGGACGCAAAGCATCACGTGCTGTGTCACGCTCCTCCCGGGTTTGTTCCAGATTTTTTTGTAGCGACTCAATGCGGTTGCGCAATTGTCGCAACTCTTCATCAGTTTTTTCGGCGTCAGCGGGAACCGGTATCGCGAGCAGAAGTAAAACTGCCAGTGTGAGGTACTTGGGTATTAGTTGGCTGCGCCAGATGCGCATGCGGAGTATCCTGATAATTGTGAAGCAGGCGTTATGTTATCGCGAATCCATGGCATCGCGAAAAAATAACCGTGGTCTTACTGGCTTGAAGCGGCCCGATCCTCTTCCAGGGTCATCATCGGACGACCACTCATTTCGGCCGGGATGGGCAGGCGCATTAAATAGAGCAGGCTTGGCGCCAGATCTTCCAGCGAACCCTTGGATTCCATCTCTGCCGGACGGCCAACATAAATCAGCGGAACCGGATTGGTGGTATGCGCGGTATGGGGTTGATTGGTAACCGGATCAAACATTTGTTCCGCGTTGCCATGGTCAGCGGTAATTAACATTTCGCCACCAACTTCTTTAAGTGCGTCAGCGATTTTGGCCAGGCAGCCGTCAAGATATTCAATTGCCTTCACCGTTGCGTCAAAGTCACCGGAGTGGCCGACCATATCCGGATTGGCAAAATTACAGATGATGGTGTCGTAATCCTCGCTCTTGATGGCCGCGATAAGTTTTTCAGTCAGCTCACCTGCGTTCATTTCGGGCTTTAGATTATAAGTAGGCACATCAGTCGGCGAAGGTATCAGTATGCGATCTTCACCACTAAATGGTGCCTCGACACCACCGTTAAAGAAGAAAGTAACGTGGGCGTATTTTTCGGTTTCGGCAATCCGCAATTGATGCTTGCCGAGAGATGCCAGGTGCGCGCCAAAGACATTGACCAGGCGTTCGGGCGGGAACGCGACTGGTACATCGAACTCCGAGTTATATTCGGTCAGGCTGACGAAGCGGCCGAGCTCGGGATGGTGCTCGGTTTCAAAGGCATCAAAATCGGGCTCGATAAATGGACGGGTAATTTGTCGGGCTCGATCGGAGCGGAAATTCATGAAGATGACAATGTCACCATTTTCTACCCGTACCGGTTCTTCATTTTCAGGGACGATGGCAGTAGCCTGGACAAACTCATCGGTCTCTTCACGCTCATATGCCATCTCCAGTGCATCGCTGGCCGTGGCTGCCCGGTGCTCGGCCTTGCCCTGGGTGATTAGTTCGTAAGAGGCCTGGATGCGTGGCCAGCGATGGTCACGGTCCATTGAGTAATGACGGCCAATAATCGAGGCAAACTGACCGTTGCCCAGCGACTCGAATTTCTCTTCCATGGCCTTGATCGATGCGCTCGCACTCTGTGGGGGTGTGTCGCGGCCGTCGAGGAAGGCGTGCAGATTAACATTAGAAACGCCACGTTTTACCGCCAGCTCGACCATGGCATGGATATGATCCTCGTGACTGTGGACACCGCCGGGAGATAACAGACCGAGAATATGTATGGATTTTCCGGTGTCGATGGCCTGGTCGCAGGCGTCAGTCAGCACCTTGTTCTCGAAGAATCGACCGGAGCCAATCGCACGATTGATGCGCGAATACTCCTGGTAGACCACCCGCCCCGCACCAATATTAAGGTGGCCGACCTCGGAATTGCCCATTTGATTGGCAGGTAGGCCCACAGCGGCCTGTGAAGCATGGATAAGGGTATGCGGATATTCCTGCCATAAACGGTCCCAAACGGGCTTTTTGGCGGCAGAAATGGCGTTATATTCAGTTTCTTCGCGGAATCCCCAGCCATCCAGAATCAGCAACAGCACGGGTTTAGGGATAAATGACATGCTAGATCTCGTATTTTCCTAACTTTCTCGCCCGCACCGCCCCTTGGTGGTGCACGCAAATTCGTAGTTTTTATTAATCCTTTTCAAGTTAATTATAATTGTATAATGTTTTAATACTCGAGGCAGCATTGGCGCGGCCGGATGATGCCAGAATTGAGGAATTTTTTCTCAGCTTAATGCTGCAATCTGTAAGGGTAATGGGGTCAGAAGTTATGAACGCAACGATAGAGACCATGGACATAGAATTAATCAGCAACGAAGATGACATTAACATTGCTTCGCGCTCACTCAAGGCCATGGCTCACCCCCTGCGTCTTAAAATTCTGTGCCTACTAGGCGGCGCAGGCGAAGTCAGCGTCCAGGGTATCGTCGAACACGTCGGCACCTCACAAAGCAACATTTCCCAGCACCTGTCGATATTGCGTGATAAGGGTATTCTGGCTTCCCGAAAGGACGCCAATAAGGTGTTTTATCGGGTCTCCGATCCGAAAATCGTCCGCCTAATAAGCTCTCTCCGCGAAGCGTTCTGCACTGTCGGACCTGTTGCCTGAGGGCAACACAAACTTCGCAAAATCAGCTGCAAGCAGTGGTTTCGGTCTGGTAGTATCGGCCGTCATCTATTTCGCTTACATATTCAATTTACTTAGCCATGACCTTCGAAGAATTTTTTTACGATAATTGGTACCTGTTTGCCGCTTTGGCCCTGGTGTTGTCCCTTTTAACCCAGGGTTTTGTTGTGCAGTTGCTCTACAAGATCAAGAGCGTGGGATCGGCCAAGGCAATCAATTTGATCAATCGCGAGTCTGCCGTGGTGGTGGATGTTTGCGAGCCCAAGGAATACGAGCAGGGCCATGTTCCCAATGCGATTAACATTCCTTTAGGCAGTCTGGCATCGCGTGTGGGCGAGCTGGACAAGTACAAAGACAAGCCAGTGGTTGTCGCCTGTCGTTCAGGTAACCGATCCTTAAAGGGCGCGATTGCCTTGAGGCGCAATGGCTTTGAGTCTGTGTATTCTCTTTCCGGTGGCCTGCTCGCGTGGCAGAAAGGTAACCTACCGGTAGAGAAGTAAGGGGTGATCGTGAGTAAGGTACGAGTTTATTGCACCCTGACGTGCCCCTACTGTCAGATGGCATTTCGTCTGCTCGACAAGAAAGGCGCCGAGGTAGAACTAATTCGTGTGGATTTGCAGCCAGAGCTGCGTGACGAAATGACAAGAATCACCGGCCGCACAACGGTGCCGCAGATCTTTATCGGTGATCGCCATGTTGGCGGTTACACAGAGCTGGCTGAGCTCGATATGGATGACGAGCTTGAGCCGCTGTTAAGCGCCTAGAAATATTACGCTGGCGCAGTTTGCGCCAGAATAAAACAAATATTCCAACAGGAGTTCCCGTGACAGAGAAACAACAACCCGAGGCGTCCTTTTCCCTGGAAACGCTATACGTAAAGGACTTTTCATTCGAGGCGCCCAATACACCGGGCATATTTCTTGAGCAGCAACAGCCACAGCTGGATATCAAGATTGATATAGAGCACAACCAGATGGAACAGCCGGGAATGTACGAAGTTATTCTGCCGCTGTCGGTTACGGCCAAGGGAGCAGATAAAACCTATTTCCTGGCCGAAGTGCATCAGGCGGGGGTGTTTCATATCCAGGGAATTCCGGAAGAGGATTTGCCCGTCATTCTCGAAATAAACTGCCCGAATATTTTATTGCCATTTGCACGTGAGGCGGTGGCATCAATGATTGGTCGAGGCGGTTTCCCACCAGTGCTGATCAATCCGGTGAACTTCGAGGTTCTCTACCATCAACGCCACCCAGAGGGGCAGGCCGCAGCCGAAGAATCGGCATAATCATCGGACAAATTTCTAATCATCATGTCATCGACTCAGCAATCCAAACCGGTCGCAGTGCTCGGTGCAGGTTCATGGGGAACGGCGCTTGCAATCTCGCTTGCGCGTAATGGTGTAGAAACTTATCTCTGGGGTCGGGATTCTGCGCGCATGGCACGTCTTGCCCATGATCGGGAGAACGCCATCTATCTGCCCGGGGCCAACTTCCCCGAATCACTTCACGTTCGCGAAGACCTGGTCGAACTTGCCAGTGAAGTTGACCGGTTTCTTGTCGTTGTCCCGAGTCACGCCTTCCGTGAAACACTCGAAGCAATCAAACCACATGTGTCCGCTTCAACAGAGGTGGCCTGGGCCACCAAAGGATTGGAACCAGGTAGTCACAAACTTCTTAGTCAGGTAGTGGCCGAAGTGCTTGGCGCAGATATCAAGACGGCGGTGGTCTCCGGGCCTACCTTTGCTCGCGAGGTCGCACACAATCTGCCAACCGCGGTGACTGCGGCATCGATGCAGGAAGACGTTGCCGAAGAAGTGGCTACCTGGCTTCGCGGCGAACGGTTTCGTGTTTACACCAATACCGACGTCATTGGTGTCCAATTGGGCGGTGCTATAAAAAACGTGATTGCCATCGCGGCCGGGATCAGTGACGGCCTCGGGTTTGGTGCCAATGCCCGCGTAGCGCTGATTACTCGGGGGCTGGCTGAATTGACTCGTCTTGGTGTAGCCATGGGCGGCCACCCTGAGACCTTTATGGGGCTCGCGGGTGTTGGAGATCTAATTCTTACTTGTACCGACGATCAGTCGCGTAACCGCCGGGTAGGTATTGCCCTGGGGCTGGGGCGCAAACTGCCGGAAATCCTGGGTGAGATCGGGCAGGAGGTAGAAGGAGTCAATAGCGCTCGTGAACTCATGGTGCTCGCGCAAGAGCATGATGTCGACCTACCCATCACTGAGCAAACCGCGAGGGTGCTCGATAGTGAGTGCTCACCTCATGAAGCCGTCGAGGCACTTTTATCCCGCGAACCACGCTCTGAGTCGGCGTAGTTCGTCAGAATTTGACGAAATTCGGCATGATTTCCCGGAATTAACTGAGTTTTTCTGAGAGATTTACCCGTCTTGCTGGGGAAATCAACAGCCACCAGGAAATCCGCTCTGGCGCCATGCTTCATAAACCACTACTGCTACCGTGTTCGAAAGATTAAGACTACGGTTTCCCGCAACCATGGGCAATCGCAGACGGTTTTCTTCTGGTAAGGAATCCAGCATTTCCTGGGGCAAACCGCGTGTTTCCGGCCCGAAGAGCAGTGCGTCTCCCGCTTCATAGTCAATTTCCGCGTAATTCCGGGCACCTCGAGTCGAAAAAGCGAGGATCCTCCCCGGTGAAACCGTCTCGACGAATTCGCCCAGGTTGGCGTAGGTCTTGATGCCCACGAACTCGTGATAATCGAGTCCGGCCCGCCTTAGCTGTTTGTTATCCAGAGAAAAACCAAGCGGTTCAATAAGATGCAGCTGTGTGCCGGTGTTGGCACAGAGTCGGATGATATTGCCGGTGTTGGGCGGGATTTCCGGCTGATAGAGAACAATATGAAACATAAGTTGTAGCTGGTTCGATTATTGCATTTAAGTTTTTACTTATACTCGACTCGACTATATCGCGGCTTTATTTTGGTAGAAAAATTGCTATTATTTTAATGCCTTAAGGGCGATAGTTAATCAATTTTTTTAATAATCCAACCAATGTGAGAGATTAATGGCTATTACGGCTGTCGAAAAGCCAAAAAGAATCCGTATCGGCGACCTGCTTGTTAATAATCAGGTTATATCCCAGGAGCAGTTAATGACTGCCCTGTCGGATCAGAAAAAGTCCGGACGCAAACTCGGAAAGGTGCTTGTAGAGAGTGGTTACCTGACCGAGGAGCAGTTGCTTAACTTTCTGGCCCAGCAGTTGAACATACCCTATGTCGACCTGAAGCGGTTCCACTACCAGCCTGAAGTGGTGCGCTCGATTCCCGAAGCCCATGCACGACGTTTTCGAGCGATCGCGTTGGAAGAAAATGACCAGGGCGTACTCGTGGGCATGGCCGATCCCACTGATATTTTCGGTTATGACGAATTATCGAAAATCCTGAAGCGTCCAGTTCGTCTCGCAGTAGTAAAGGAGAGTGAACTACTGCAGCTTATCGGAACAATCTATCGCAAGACCGAAGAGATTAGCGGGCTTGCACAAGAGCTGGAGCAAGAACTAACCCAAGGTGGTGTCGACCTGGGTATCCTTGCCGAAGGCGAGGGCCTGACCGATGCGCCGGTCGTCAAATTGCTGCAAAGCGTTTTTGAAGACGCTGTTCACGTCAATGCATCTGACATTCATATCGAGCCAGGCGAACGTGAAGTCCGCATTCGTTTCCGTATTGACGGTGAATTGCGCGTACAAACCTCTGCCGACCGTCGTATTGCCAGTGCTCTGGTGTCGCGTCTTAAGTTAATGGCGGGGCTCGACATTTCAGAAAAGCGATTACCGCAAGACGGACGCGCCAATGTACGTATCGGTGATACTCGTGTGGATGTGCGTGTTTCGACAATGCCGGTTCAGCATGGCGAATCGGTGGTCATGCGCCTGTTAAACCAGATGAGTGGCATTCTGAAACTCGAACATGTCGGTATGCCGAAGGATATGCTGGCGCGCTTTCGGCGCATGGTTCACAGCCCCTATGGCATGGTGTTGGTCACCGGCCCGACCGGCAGTGGTAAAACCACCACACTTTACGGTGCACTGAGTGAAATCAATGCCCCAGAAACAAAGATTATGACTGTGGAAGATCCAGTGGAGTATCGCCTTCCGGGCATCAACCAGGTTCAGGTCAACACCAAAATCGATTTAACCTTCTCGCGCGTACTTCGCTCGATGCTGCGTCAGGATCCTGACATCGTACTCGTCGGTGAGATGCGTGATAAGGAAACCGCCGAGATCGGTTTGCGCGCCGCCATGACCGGCCACCTTGTTTTATCTACCCTGCATACCAATGATGCGGTTTCGACCGCGGCTCGACTTACCGACATGGGCGCACCTCCGTATCTGGTCGCATCTTCGCTGACCGGCATCATGGCGCAACGTTTGGTGCGCCGAATTTGTGAAAGTTGTTCGGAGCCCTACGAGCTGACACCGCAAGTGAAAGCATTATTAAAGAATGAATTGGGTGATGAAGCAGACAGCCTGCAATTTCATCGCGGTCGCGGTTGTAATCATTGTAATGGTACCGGTTATCTGGGTCGCGTCGGTATTTTTGAATTACTGGAAATGGATGAACCGCTGGTGGAGGCCATGCACAACAATGATCCGGTCGTATTTACCAACGCTGCGCGAAAGCAGCCTGGTTACCAATCGTTGCGTCGCAGTGGAATTGAGATGGCCGCCAATGGTATTACCACCATGGACCAGGTAATGCGCGCCACGTTCGGGCTCGAGGATAACTGATGGCAATATTCCAGTACAAAGCTCGTAATGGGAACGGCGATACTGTCACCGGGCGTACTGAAGGCGCATCTGCCGACGCTGTCGCGAGCCAGTTGTTCAATAGCGGCATTACGCCTATTGATATCAAAGTAGCCAGTGCAGGTGTGGGTGGTTTTCTAAAGATTAGACAACGTCTGCAAGAAGGGTCGGTAAACCTAACCGACTTAATTCTGTTTAGTAGGCAAATGTATACCCTGCAGAAAGCAGGTGTACCGATACTCCAAGCATTACGTGGCTTGCAGGATTCAACCAATAGCGGCGCTTTGAAGCGGGTACTGGGAGAAGTTTACGATTCCCTGGACGGCGGCCAGGATCTGACGACGGCTTTATCTCAGCATAAAGACGTCTTCCCTAATCTTTACATTAATATGGTGCAGGTGGGTGAAACCACGGGCGCATTACAGGAAGCGTTTCTTCAATTGTCGATTTATCTAGAGCGCGAAAAAGACACGCGCGACCAAGTAAAGTCTGCTCTGCGTTATCCAAGCTTTGTTATTATCGCAATTGCTATCGCGATTTTTGTTATCAATATATTTGTTATACCTACCTTTGCAAAAATCTTCGCAGGATTTAATACAGAGCTACCATGGGCTACCAAAGTCTTAATAGGGACCTCGGAATTTTTTGTTTCCTACTGGCCGCTAATTTTGATCGCGATAGTCGGATCTTTTTTTGGATTCAGAGCCTTCGTAAAAACCGATGATGGCAGAATGTGGTGGGATAAAACTAAAGTCAAACTACCGTTAGTCGGTGGAATCATTTATCGCGCGACCCTTAGTCGTTTTGCACGAGCATTGGGGACAAGTCTCAAGGCCGGTGTTTCCCTTATTTCGGCGATGAACGTTGTCAGTCGCGCGGTGGATAACGAATACATAGGCGAGAAGATTCGCGGAATGCGAGAAGGTGTGGAGCGCGGTGACACGATTACGCGCACCGCAGCTAGCACAGGTATGTTTCCACCTTTAGTGCTGCAAATGATATCCGTCGGCGAAGAAACCGGCGCTATTGACGATCTAATGTTTGATGTCGCTGATTATTATGAGCGTGAAGTTGAGTACGATCTAAAGAACTTGAGTTCCGCAATAGAGCCAGTGTTGATAGTAGGTATTGGTATCTTGGTATTAATCCTGGCCTTGGGTGTATTTTTACCAATGTGGGATCTGAGTTCTGCGATGATTAAGGGTTAAAGGTTGGTGGTTGAAAGAGTATCTGCTGGTAAGCGATTCGATGGCAAAGCACGAGGATTTTCGCTGCTCGAGTTAGTCGTAGTAATCGTAATAATTTCGATCTTAGCGGTCGTACTGATTTCACGGTTGTCAAGGATACAGGCAGCGGCTGAGGCGGCCGCGATGGAATCGGTAGCAGGAACCTTAAGAAGTGCTGTCGGAATTAAACTCGCGGAATATTATGTGAGTGGCAATGAACGAGGCATTCGTTCGCTGGCGGGGAGCAATCCGATGAATCAGCTCGCTCAAAAACCAAAGAATTACCTGGGGGAACTCCGTAAACCGAACTTATCGAATCTCGCAAAAGGCAACTGGTATTTTGATAAAGATCGAAGGATTTTGATTTATTTGGCGAACAATACTGAATATTTCTCGGGCGGTAAATCCAATCCGCAAAGGGCCCGTTTTGTCGTGCGCTTTGTCTACAATAATAACAACAAAAATTCCTATCGCAGGAGCAATTCCGTGGCGGGAGTAGATCTTGTCAGCGTTGAGCCCTATAAATGGAAGCGCTAGGTGAAGTGAAATGGTAAACGGAAATACGAAAATAGCAGGCGATATAGTATTCGATACCTCTATGTTGTTTTTAACAGGAGGCGCTCTAGTCGCACTAATTATTGGTGTGTGGATGGTTGTTCACGCAAACTCACTGTTTAATTTGAACAATTACCTCAATAGATGGTACTCGACGAGACAGATGTCACGACCGCTCACGAAACCGATTCAAGCAGAGCCATTTATTTACAAGTATCACAAGTCCATCGGTGCGTTCATACTTATCGGATCGGGATATGTGTTTTATCAACTGGCAATTCGGTCAGAAATCTCTACGGTACAACGCCTGCTACTTGGTCCAGAGTATCAAACTCACTCGCTTAACTGGGTAGTATCAGCTGTGTTACTGGCGTTGATGATCGGAAGCATTGCAACATTTATTGTCGGTGCTTACCTGTTTATCCGACCAAGCTTACTTAAGGGTGTCGAAGCATGGGGCAACAGATGGATGACCATGCGAAAAAGTACAAAGTTTCTAGACATAATGCGTGAAGGCCCAGAACCTTTTATTGTCAATCATCCGAGGGCAGTCGGTGGCATTATTGTTGCAGGTAGTCTATATATATTGGCGATGTTGTGGCATTACTGGAACTAATTCAGTTATTTTTGGCTAGAAAATGAACATTGGTCAGGTTTCATTCGTTTGGTATACAAGGGTGGTGCGGAAGAGTGTTACGCGAATAATTTATAGATCGTTGTGGGAAGATGCTTTATGAGAAAGACTAAACTCTTGTTAAGGGGCGAATTGATATTATTTGGGGAGATTTTTGGAAAGTAGATCCCGATAGATACTGCGGTATCTTGCTCGGGTAACAAGGATACGTTGAGGATTGTTAAAACAATGGGGCCGTGGCCCCGCAGCAAAATTGGAGAAGTATTGTGAATAGTAAACAGAGTGGTTTTACACTAATTGAATTGGTGGTCGTGATTGTTATCTTAGGCCTGTTAGCGGCAACCGCGCTGCCTCGTTTCTCGAATCTGTCTACTCAGGCGCGAGAGGCAAGCGTGCAAGGTGTTGCGGGAGGACTGAGGTCGGCGGCCGCCATTGTGCGAGCAACCTATCTCGCCCAAGGTTTGACAGGCGCCACGGTAACAGTCGACGGAGCTGCCGTCGCCGTTAACGCGGGCGTAGGTTATCCGACTTCAGCTGCCGGCGGAATCCACATCGCGATGCCCGATCCGGCAGGATTTACTGTTGCAGATGTAGGTGGTGCAACGACTACGTATGTTCCTACTGGCGCGACAGCTGCAACTTGTATAGCCACGTACACAGCGGCAACCGGTACTGTCGTAGTCAATGTAACCGACTGTAGCTAGAAAATTTGACATCGGCTTATAAACTCAAACTAATGTTGATTTCTGGAATTCTTGAGTTTTAGGTTGATGACAATTAGTGCTGAGAATACTGGAATACCAATCTACAATGAGAATGAGCAATGTAGCCAATGCCGGTTTTACCTTAGTTGAGCTCGTTGTAACGCTGATAATAATTGGGGCGCTAGCAGCTGTTGGCGCCCCAATTTTTTTTCGCACAGCAGATTTTTCGGAACGTGGATTTTATGATGAGACCGTTGCCGCGGTCCGATATGCACAGAAGTATGCTATGGCGAGTGGCTGCACAATCAGAGTGGAACTTGTAGCAAACGGCTATCGACTTTGGCGGAATAATTCCGTTGCCAATTGCAATTCCCTTCCCTACAACGTCGCATTGATTAATCCAGCAAATGGTCAGGGTTTTCAAAATAACGCGCCGACTGGTGTGACAATAAACCCAGCCGCCGATTTCAATTTCTTACCTTCTGGGAGTCCGACCGCTAGCACTACTATAAATATAAATGGACGCTCATTTTCTGTCGTTGCCGCAACTGGATTCATTCAAAAATGAATCTGGACTCAATGTCTAACTGCAATAAGCAATCGGGTACGACAATGGTCGAGCTAGTGATGTCCATTGCCATCATTTCTGTTGCAGTTGTTGGAGTTCTGTTAGCAATGAATCGGACAATCCGTTCTAGCGCTGATCCCGTCATTCAGCACCAGGCAGTTGCGATTGCCGAGGCTTATATGGAGGAAATATTGCTTAAGGCCTACTCAGACCCACAGGGTGGCGAAACGGGTACCTTTGAGGCTGGAGAAGTTCGAGGGACTTACGATGATATTAGCGATTATCACAATCTAGCTAATAACGGTTGTACAGTTCCAACAGATGGAGCGTGTGATCAAACTGGGGCCGGAATTAGCGGCCTCGAAAATTATAGTATTAATGTTGATGTATCCATTCAAGCATTCAGCGGAATTACTGCAGCATCAGGCAACGCTAAACGAATTCGCATTACTGTAACCAATCCGTTGGGTACAAGTGTTGTATTGAGCAGTTATCGAACAAACTACTAGTCCTATGAGTTCCCGTAAGAAAAATTCTTTAGGTTTCACACTAGTTGAATTAATTATTGTGATTGCGATAAGTGGAATCATTGCCGCCACGGTCGCAATATTTATTTTGCGTCCAATTCAGGGATATGAAGACCAGAGTCGACGCGCTGACCTGGTCGATCGAGCCGAGAGCGCATTACGATTGATGCAGCGTGACATACGGAGGGCATTACCGAATAGCATACGCATCGCCGCGGGCGGACAGATTATCGAAATGTTAAATACAATTGATGGCGCCCGTTATCGCGATGGGCCCGGCCAGATTGCGGGGCCCGGACATGATCACGCCAATACTCAGTATCAACTGACTTTTACTGGTGCGGATGCAGACGGTTTTAATATCGTAGGAACATTCCAGAATATTAGTGTACCGTTTAACTCGGTTGGAACGAACACTCGACTAGCGATTTATAATCAGGGTGTTCCCAGCGCAGACGCATATGTAGACGCAGTTGTCGGCGCCGGCGCCCGCGTAATCACGAATCCAACAACGACAACATTTAGCATTAACACGGACGCGGGTGGTGACGAACACCAGATAACCGCAAACATAGGCAACTTTCATTTTAAATGGCAATCACCGACACAGCGAGTCTTTATCGTTGATACACCAGTTACGTTTATTTGTGATACTGGAGCGGGCACCGTTAGTCGCTACTCCGGTTATTCGATTACAGCCGCTCAGCCAACGAATCCAGCTGCAGCACCATTAAGTGGAGCGACTTCAGCAGGGCGTGTCACTGATTCGGTTACTCAATGCGCATTTAGCTACCAGGCCGGTTCAAGCCAACGGTCGGGTCTCGTGACCCTGGACATAACAGTACAGGATACAGGTACAGGTGAACGAGTGCGCTTGTTGCACCAGGTACATGTGGACAACGCAGCATGATTTCGCGGAGATCTTCGAACATTAAGCATTCCGTGAATCAGCGCGGTTTCTCTATTGTTGCGGCAATTTTTTTGGTTGTTGTCTTGGGCGCGCTCGGAGTCTTCATCGTAACCATTGGTTCCGTTCAACGCACGACAACCATCACTGCCTTGCAGGCAGCGCGAGCATATGAAGCGGCGCGAAGTGGCATCGAATGGGGTTTGCTAAATGCGACTTTCGCCGCTGGTTGTTTTGCATCCCCCACCGCGGTTGATGTAACCGGCGCACCCGGCTTAGCTGGAATGACTGTTTCAGTGACTTGTACCGTATCAGATCACAGCGAAGGTCTCGCGGGTGGTACCAACCGACGAATCTTTACCTTAACCTCTACTGCTTCGTCCGGGACTTTTGGAGAACCATATTATGTGTCCCGCCAGATTCGGGTTAGCTCAGTCGATGCCCCATGATGACGACAAAGGGGCTGAAACCCGACGCATAATCGTACAATTTTGCAAAAATGGTGACGGTGATGCATTTAGACTGTTCTACCGATCCCAAGCCGATCGACTGTGGCGTTACCTGGTCGCTCGAGGATGTGAATCGGAAGCCGCCTACGATGTTCTGGCTGACGCCTTTCTGAAGTTCAGCCAGTCGGTCTGTAAAGATCCTCGTTCACCGGTCGCGTTGCTCTACCGAATCGCTACCAACCTCAATATTGACCTTTACCGCCGCCAAAAAGCTTCACCCGTGGAGACAACTGACGATCCTATCGTGCTGAATCAAGCTGATATTGGTGTTTCAGAGGATCACGAAACAGTGCGCGCCATGGTACAAAACTTGCCTGAACGTGAACAAAACCTGCTGCTGATGCGTTATTGGATAGGACTTACACACCGCGAACTGGCGGAAGTACTGGATCTACCCGAGGGTACCATCCGACGCCAGTGTGCGCAGGTGATCAAGAATTTACGAGAGCTTTGGGAACAGGAATGACACGAGCTTCAACACAACTGCCTGGCAGCGACGATCAGCTAAAAAGGCTAATTGCTGCGGCCCACGATGATCTGCCAAAACCGGATAACCATCGGCTCATGGTGATTGAGCAGCAGTTGGCGGAAAAGCTTGATTCCGTTGGTGGAGGCACGCGGTCAAGCAAATGGATCTGGCTGATCGCCGGCACATTGATGGCGGGTAGCGCCACGGCGGCATGGTGGGTCAACGTGTCGTGGCGAAATGAAACAGAATCTGTATTGCAATCTGATCGGGTACCGCTGCCGGCCCCGGCCGCAGCGACTAGCAACAGCCCCGATACGGACCACGTCGCCGTACAACCACCGGCCGGGCAAAATCAGAATTCCGTGAAAGATCAACGCCCGACAACCATCTATCGAAGGGAGTTGCGATGACCTGTGTCATGCGAGACATGGTGATCCGGCTCAGCGCGCCAGTACGAGTCTCGGTCGCCCGAGCCCTGCTATTGGTGATATTCGCAATCCCGGCAACGGGCATGGCAGCACCGGGCGACATTCTGTTCAGCGATAATTTTGAGTCCGGTACCCTCGTTGGCAAGTGGACCACCAGCGGTGGTGGTAATTCCGGTGTCGGCACCCAGACCGCGAACTCCGGAAGCCGATCAATGTATACCTGCTGCGGTCAGGAAACCGTGACCAGTGTCGTGACTGATATCAGCGCCGCCCCCGGCGTCGAATTTTCTGTCTGGATCCGTCGCGGCAACGACACCTTCAGTGAAGATCCCGACAATAACGAGGACCTGACAGTCGAATACCGGAACAATGTCGGTAGCTGGGTTTCACTCGAGACTTTTGTCGGCGACGACGCCCCAGGCGAGATTTTCTCCCGCAACTATGCGTTGCCCGCTAGTGCGTTGTCTGCCTCATTTCAGTTGAGGTTTGTGCAGGCGGCTGGCAACAACGGAAATTGGGACTATTGGCATATCGACGATGTCGTGGTGACGGAAACGGCGGCACCGGTGGTCAGTACGGGATTCTGCGATGACTTTGAGAGTGGCCTGGGCAACTGGACGCGGAGCGTTGCCTCACGCGCCGGTATCAGTACCCAGACATTTAATTCGCCTGGCCAGTCACTGTACCTGCGATGGGACAGCGTTACCGTCACCTCCAGTCTTGTAGATCTGCAGAGTCCCAATGGTTATGTCACCGCATGGATACGCCGCGGTGATGACAGTTTTAGCGAAAACCCGGAAAGTAACGAAAACCTGGCGGTGGAGTACAAGAACAATGTTGGTGCCTGGGTGGCGCTTGACACGCTCCCTGGAAACGGCACGCCCGGTGAGACCCTGGAGCAGAGTTATACCTTGCCGACCGATGCCCTGCATGCCGGATTTCAACTGCGCTTCAGTCTCGCGCAGGGCAGCGGATCGGATTACGACTACTGGCACGTTGACGATGTCTGTATTTCACGAACACCACCTCCCTCGAATCCGCCCATTGCCTATTACGCGCTCGACGAGAATGCTTGGACTGGTACGGCAGGTGAAATCGTCGATGGTAGCGGCAGTGGCAATGATGGCGTGCGTGTCGGTGCGGCCGATACACTCGCTACCGGCAAGGTATGTCGCGCTGGCTCGATCGTGAATGACGGCGATGCGATCAATAGCTCGGTAGATGTTGATAGCGCAGTCGGGAGCAGGGGTACAGTCAGTTTCTGGTTCCGGCCCAACTGGAATCAAAGCGGGGGTGAGCGCAATCAGGCCCGGGTGCTGTTCGATGCCTCGTTTGGCGACAAATATTTCAAGCTGATTAAGGCGGATAATCGCAACAACACCTATCCCAGCAATAACGCACGACGCCGTGTGGCGCTTTTATTTGAGGACGGAGCGGATAATGACTTCGTTGCCTACACCAGTAGCGAGATAAATTTTGCGGCCAACACGTGGATCCATATTGCCGTGACATGGGATTACCCGGGCGACCGGTTCCAGATCTATATCGATGGTTCGCTTGCAGCCGATCAGGCGATCAACACCAATGGCAGTATCCCCGATCTAGATACTCTCTATTTCGGGGACAACCGCAGCGGCTATAACGCATACGGCGTAACCACACAGGCGGACGGCTCGCTCGACGAAATCTATCTTTACAGCGAGGTACGTTCCGGCACGGAAATCCAGACCGATATGAACGCCACGCACCCTTGTGCTGCCGCGGTGGACCATATCCGGATCGAGCACGATGGCGAGGGCCTGACCTGCGACGCGGAGACGGTCACTGTTCGCGCATGCGTGGATGCAAATTGCACTGTCGAATATTCGAGTCCAGTCACCGCGACACTGACACCGGACGGCGATACGGTTACTTTCACCGGAAACACTACTGGAAGAGTACGTCGGAGTACTATCGGCGTTGCAGCTCTGGGTGCAGTCACGATTACGCCTGTACCCAGCAATGGTGTGAGTTGTTTTGTTGGTGCGATTCAGACATGCAACATGAATTTTGTCGACACCGGTTTCCGCTTTACGGATGGGGCGAGTCCGCCAAATCCAATTACTGTCGGAACACAAATTGCCGGTAAGGCATCGAATGTCAACCCCAGTGCTCAAACGATTGCACTACAAGCCGTGAGAACAGATACCAGCACCGGTGCATGCGTCGGAGTTTTCGCTAATGGCGCTGACGTCAATGTCGAAATGGGATCACAGTGCAACAATCCAACGACCTGCGCTGGGAAGAATGTCCGTATTTTCAACAACGGCAATCCCGCGGTCCCGATCAACAATAATCCGAACACCGGAGTCAGCAGTTACACTTCTGTACCACTGAGATTCACGACCAATTCTCAGGCGATTCTGAGTTTTGATTATGTGGATGTTGGCCAGATTTCTTTACACGCTCGTTACAACATTCTTGACGGTGCAGGTACACCCACCGGCAATTACATGACGGGTAGTAGCAACCAGTTTGTGGTCAAACCTGCAGGCTTTGTTGTAACCAATATCAAGCGGCCGGACGATACGAACAATCCAGCCAACACCGGGCCGGCCGATACGCCATATTTCGTTAAAGCGGGTACGGATTTCAAGGCGACCGTTGAGGCGCGCGATATCAATAACAATGTGACGCCGAACTACGGCAACGAAACTACACCAGAAGGTGTGTTGTTAACACCTTCATTAGTAGGCGGTCTTGGATTAACCAACAATCCCGCGATCACCAATGGCACCATTGGTGGCATTGAGTTTGGTTCAACAGGCGCGGTCAATGATGCGGACGGTGTCGCCAGCGTGACGAACCTCGCTTGGCCAGAAGTGGGAATCATTACACTGACTCCATCCGTGGGTGGTGCTGATGGGGATAATTACCTCGGCGCCGGGGTCGTTACTGGAACAACGACAGGTAATGTAGGGCGTTTTATACCAAACGACTTTGCCGTCAGTTATAACGCACCAGAATTCGAGACGGCCTGTTCGGCTGGAAACTTCACTTATGTTGGGCAGGGCTTTAAATATGTTACGGCCGCAGCTATTCCACCGGTTGATCGGAGACCGGTGATAATCGTGACAGCAAAAGCCGCCGGTGCCGGCACACCAACTACACAGAATTACACAGGTGGCTGGTGGAAGATTACTAGCACGTCACTTACGAATAAAACCTACAGTGTCGCGACCGGTGCTCTGGATACCGGTGCACTGCCAAACCCGGATCCGGTAATTACAGATAGTGGTGGCGGAAGTGGCGAATTGAAGTTTAGTACGAACGGTGATCTGTCCTTCACCCGCGGCGCACCCGTAATACCGTTTGACGCCGATATTAGCCTAGCCATCGATATTGCGGATGGCGATGGCGTTACTTACAGCAGCAATCCCGCGAGGTTTGGACAAGCGACTCCCGGAAACGGTATTGCATTTAGTAATGGCAAAGAAATGCGTTGGGGCAGATTGAATGTGGCGACTGCTCAGGGATCGGAGTTGGTGGCACTGCCTGTGCCGATGACCGCACAGTACTACTTGAGCGCCACCTCCGGGTTCGTGACGAATACTGCCGACACCTGTACGTTGCTCGCCTTGACCGGCATCCGCCTCACTAGTGCCGTGGAGACGGTAACGGCTGATAATGCAATACGGGTTAAAGGCGGAGTCACCACCCAAGCGGCCATCGCGAATAGCCCCCTGGTTGCCGGTGATGCCGGATTCTCGCTCACGGCGCCAGGCGTCGGCGGTGATGGCTATGTCGATATCACGCCGCTACTGGACCCAGCGAACCTTGATATGGGTTGGTTACGGTATGACTGGGATGGCGACACCGTACACGACAACGATCCCACCGGCCGGGCGAATTTCGGTGTTTTCTCCGGCAGTCCGCGTCACATTTACTGGCGACGACTGTTCTAAATAGCCCACAAATTAGGATTACCCCTAATTAGTTACGAATCGAACTCGTAACTAATTGATTCATAAATGGATTGTCTGTAAGACAATAAAGCCAATTTTCCTAATGGAAAAATGGACCGCTTCTTGCTTTAGGTATTTCTAATATTAATCCTCCGTAAGGATCGTATAACTCCCGCTAGATGGGTCTGGAAAAAGCTATACTGAACAGTAGCTTATTTTAATATTCTTATGCTAAGCTTTAAATTAAGAATTATACGAAATAATTAGGGGTATTGTATGGCCGCGTTAGGTCACACGATTCAAGAAAAATTGCTCAAGCCCGCGACGTTCGCGTTCCAAGGCAAGAAAAAGCGAGCCCCTGGTCTCGTTGCCATCGATTTCCAAGCAGAAGGTGTCTGTGTTGCCCGCATCGAGCGGCGTGATGAAGGTGCTCCCGTCGTGAGTCTGTGTGATTTTCGCCCGTGGGATCCTGATCAGGCGACAGACCGACTGTTGGCCGCTATCTCCAAGGATTTTGATCTGGACGACTCCCGCTGCAGTACCGTGTTGGCGGAAGGTGATTATTCACTACTTTTAACCGAAGCGCCGGACGTGCCGGCGGAAGAAATGCGCTCGGCGATACGCTGGCGTGTTAAAGATCTGGTTGATTTCCCTCTCGACAATGCGACCATTGATGTGTTCGATGTGCCTGGTGATAAAGCACCTAGCGCAAGCAGGAGTATTTATGCTGTGGTCGCACCGAGCGACACCATCAAGCGACGTTCGGAATTGTTAATAGGTGCGGACATGGGACTGGAGGTTATCGATATTCCTGAGATGGCACAGCGCAACCTGGCGGGTCTGTTGCCGGAAGACGCCAGCGGTGTGGTAATGGTGAACATCGGTGAAACCGGTGGTCTTATTACAATCACCCGTAACGGCGAACTCTATCTCAGTCGTGGATTGGGATTGGGCCTGGACAATCTGCGCTCCGCGATTGACGCGACCGAATATTTCGATCGCATCGTGTTGGAGGTCCAGCGTTCACTTGATTACTTCGAAAGCTCATTTCGTCAGGCGCCGATCACAAATCTGGTGATTGCTCCGTTGGCTCAGGAAGTACCAGGTCTAGTAGATTACCTGTCTGCAAACCTGAGCTTGAGTGTGTCGCTGATGAATCTCAGTGACGTACTCGAGTTTGACGTCCCGGCGCCTGCCAACGTACAAACCCTGTGTCTGGGTGCAATCGGTGCTGCACTTCGTGAAGACGAGCGAAGCACATGAGTCAGCAGATCAACCTGTTTCAGGGAATCTCGCGTGAAGAAGGCGCCAAGTTTTCTTCGCAGACGGTGCTGCGTGCCAGTGTCATCGTGGCCGCCTTTATTGCACTGTTATATATGTATATCTACTGGCAAGTTGACGTGCTGAGAGATGAAATAACGCATTCTGAGCAGCGCCACGCCAAGCTGATCAGTCAGCTAGACGAGGCAAAGAAAAGATTCAAAGTGCGGACCAAGAGCGAGGCCCTTGAGGTCAAGGTGGCGCGTCTCGACAAACTGGTGGAATCACGTGCTCACGTAAAACAGATTCTGCTGCAAGGCGCCTACAGAAACACCACCGGTTATTCAAAATACTTGCTCGCAGTTGCGAGACAACATATTCCAGGTATTTGGATTACGGGCATCGAGGTTGCGGGAGCGGGAGATGACGTCACCTTGCTTGGCAAGAGTCTCAAGCCAGAGTTGGTGCCGCAGTTCGTACAAAGGTTATCTAATGAACCAGCGCTGGCAGGAGTTCAGTTCAAAGTGTTCCGTCTGGACCGCCCAGAAAACGAAAAAACAAAGCAACGAGCCCCCTATGTCGATTTTCTGATCAAGACATCGGAAGTCGTTGAGACGGAAGAATCATGATCGATCAGGTCAAAATAAGTGTTGCCCGGTTGATGGAAAGATTCGACGCTTTGTCATTGCGTGAGCGCGCGCTGATTTTTGGCGGCATCATGGCTGTCTTGTATGTCGTGACTGTGAATTTGTTGATTGCACCTCTGTGGAAGGACATGGTTCAGGTCAGGACTAGCCTAAACACCAAGACTGCTCAGCTAAAACAGGTAGAGGCCGAACTCAAGATCGTGCTTGCTGGTGGAGCCATAGATCCGGACGCGGAAAATCGGGGTCGTTTGGCGAAACTTGAGCAAGAGCTCAAGACTATTGACTCATCACTAGCAGAAATGGTGACTGGCTTGGTGTCGCCGCAGCAGATGGCAAAACTGGTGGAACAGATTCTGGTTGCGCGCCCAAAACTGCAAGTGGTTCAGGTAGAAAGTCTGCCACCGGTTTCACTGCTGGGAAGTGCAGACGATGTTGGTGAGCAGTCAGCACAGGTGGCGCAAAATGGCGTTATCTATCGACACGGAATGCGCATCGAGTTCCGTGGTCGTTATCACGATATTGTCAGTTACTTGAAGACGGTAGAAAAATTGCCGTGGAAAGTATTCTGGGGCGAGGTGTCACTGGAAACTGAGAAATATCCATACTCAAAGCTTACGCTAACTGCCTATACACTAAGTCTGCAAGAGGGCTGGATAGGAGTATGACTGTATTCGAGCGGATATTGACAGTAACGGTTATCGCAGCGTCGGGCATCAACACTGTGCCGGTCTTGGCCGGTATGGTCGATCCAACGCAACCACCGGCATGGGGATCAGTAACGACGACACCTCCCGCAACCGCCAAAAAGCGCGGACTGCAGCTACAAACCACACTGGTTTCGCCGGGTCGTCGTATGGCCATAATTAATGGTCGAAGTTATTCGGTTGGTTCCCGGGTCGGTACAGCGACGATTACGGAAATTAAACCTTTTGAAGTCACATTAGAGAGAGCGGGGAAGAAAACTAGCTTGCGTCTGTTGCCCAAGATATCCAAGTCCCCAGTAAAAATGAACAAGGATAAAAAATGAAACGGCGAATTAACATGACAAAGGTTTGCTGGGCATCAAGTGTCTTATTGATGATTTTTCTGACCGGTTGCCAATCGAGTCCGGCCGCACAGGATAAAACTACCGGAAGGCAGATCGATCGCACGCTCGAGCAAGCATCAAAAGAGGCGAAAGACGCTGTGCCGTCAGCGGTCAGCCAGGCACTACTTCCGCCTTTAGAGATCAATTTGCCCAAGGGCGCGAAGGCCCCCATTGAACCGAAATTTGACCTGTCGGTAAGTAATGCACCGGCACGTAATGTCTTTATCGGGCTGGTCGAAGGCACTCGCTATAGTGTCGTGGTGGCACCGGAAGTCTCGGGTCGCATATCTATGGATCTGAAAAATGTAACCGTTCCCGAGTCGATAGATGCCATTCGCCGGGTATACGGTTATGGCTATTCGCGCGATAAGGATCGCTTTTACATAACCGGTCGGGGTATCCAGACACGTCTGTACCCGGTGAATTACCTGAATTTCAAACGCACGGGCCAGTCGGAAACCACTGTCACTTCGGCCCAGCTGACAAGTACTAACGGAACTTCGGGTGACTCTTCTTCAACGTCTTCGGGCGGAGGCACCGCTGTAACCAGTACGCCAACGATTAAGGTTAGCACTCAAACCGAAACCGATTTCTGGGCCAATCTGCAACGTACACTTAAGGCAATAGTCGGCACCAAGCTGGGACGGAATGTCATCGTTAATCCGCAGACCAATCTGGTAATCGTTACCGCCACACCAGCCGAATTTCGGGTTGTCGAGGAGTTTCTGGGCAAGGCCCACGATACCGTGAATCGTCAAGTTGTGCTTGAAGCAAAGATCGTAGAAGTCTCGTTACTCGACCGATATCAGACAGGTGTGAACTGGTCTGCCCTTGCGTCGGCACAAGGCACCAACTTCACCGCCGGCCAGGTTGGAGGCGGTACAGTGTTCGATGCAGGAGTAAGCGGGACGGCTGGTAACACCGGCAACATCGATCCTACTACAGGCATTTTCACTGCAATCAGCGGTACTGATGCGACTGCTTTTGGTGGTGTCTTCAGTCTAGCAGTGCAGTCAGGCAACTTTGCAGCATTTATTGAGGCACTAAAAACTCAAGGCGAAGTGCAGGTATTATCCAGCCCGCGCGTCTCGACGGTGAATAACCAGAAGGCGGTAATAAAGGTTGGTGGCGACGAGTTTTTTGTAACCGGGATCAGACAGAGTACCGTCGCCTCCGGAGGTGCAACAACTACAACACCGGAAATCGAATTGACACCATTCTTTTCCGGCATTGCCCTGGATGTGACACCGCAAATCAATAAACAAGGCAACATCATCCTCCATATCCATCCGTCCGTCAGTGATGTGGAAGAGAAGACCAAAAATATCGTTGTTAGTGGCGAGAACTTCAGTCTTCCGTTAGCCGTGAGCTCGATTCAGGAATCGGACAATATTGTTCGGGCCAAGAGCGGTCAGGTGATCGTCATAGGCGGATTAATGAAGGAAGCCACTGCTGATGACAAAGCATCGGTACCGGTATTGGGTGATATCCCATTGGCGGGCAAACTTTTCAGACACAAAAAACTGGTTCGCATCAAGAAAGAGCTTATTATTCTTCTGAAGCCGACGGTTGTTGAGGTAGGTCAGAGCTGGGCGGAAATGATTAACGATTCCCATTCAAACGTCAAACGCATTCGTAAAGAATTTAAATAGGCGTCAAACGATGTATGAAGCACACTTCGGATTACGAGAAGCGCCATTTACCCTGACACCCAACACAAGTTTTTTTGTTGGACATGCGACGCATCAGGAAGCGCTAAATACGCTAATGGTTGCTGTTCGCAGTGGTGAAGGATTTATAAAGTTAACCGGTGAAGTCGGTACAGGGAAAACGCTATTGTGCCGTACCTTTATCGATATGCTGGAAGAAGATAGTTTCATAACCGCCTATATTCCCAATCCCTATGTTGGTCCCAATACACTGCTGCTGGGTGTCGCAGACGAGCTGGGAGTCAAGTACCCGGAGAAAGTCAACCAGCACCAGATACTCAAGGCGCTAACCAAATATTTGGTTGATGCCTATGCCCAGGGCAAGCGCGTTGTACTTTGCCTGGATGAGTCACAGGCGATGCCAGTGGAAACGCTCGAGGCTTTACGTATGCTAACTAACCTTGAAACCGAGCGCCGAAAATTGATGCAAGTGGTACTTTTCGGTCAACCGGAGCTGAACCAGAAGCTGAATAATCCGTCGATTCGTCAATTGAAGCAACGAATCACTTTTTCATACAACTTGCGGCCAATGAATCTTGAGGAAGTGGAGTATTACATTGCTCATCGTCTGAGCACAGCAGGGTTTCGAGGCCCAAAGTTATTTAGCGACAAAGCTACTAAACGGATATACAAAGCTAGTGGCGGTGTTCCTCGCCTAGTAAACATCCTGTCGAATAAATCTATGTTGGCTGCCTTTGGAGAAGGCCGGCAGAATGTTGATGAGAATCACGTAAAGCTTGCTGTCGCTGACACTGAGTCAACGCGTGCGCCATTGCAACGAATGAGCGGCAAGTTGCTACGATATGTCAGCGCTATATTCGGTATCACTTTGCTATCCATAGGAATACTAAACTGGATTAGCTTGCAGTGAGCCTGATCAATAAAGTACTACGTGACCTTGACGCGCGCAGCGTTACAAGAGGTTCTGGTCCAGTCCCCTACGTTTCAGTTCATCATGGTTTGCGACCGACGGCACCGATGTCGCGCCGACGTAGTCGATTGTTACTACCATTCATATTGCTGGTTGCCGCTGGAACGTACGCAGGCGTAAGTACCTTTGTAATACCCTTGCCTTACTGGGAAAAGCTGCAGGTAGCGACAGGATTAGAGTCAACACCGGCACCTTTGGCTACATTGAGTTCTGACGCGGAACCTAACTCGGGAACGCCCGCTGAAGTTGCTATTGATTTACCAACAACGGCAAATGCGGACGCGGAGCAACAAATTCAAGCAGAAGCTGTCGTTGCCACTATCGGTCTTGCCAGTTCGGAAAACAATACACCGGAAAATACTGGCGTTGTTACCGCGGAAAGAAAACCGAAACCGGCCCCCGAAGTTGCACCGGCTAAAGTTGTGACAAGGAAAGCAACAACAAGCAACAAGGCGAAACCAAAAAAAGTTCGGTCCGTGCGGAAAAAAATTGCGACGGTTGCAAAGGCGCCTTCGACACAGACTAGAGAACAGGAAGGTGCTCTGAAAAAAAGAATCAAACCCGTGTCAAAAGCTGAACTGGCGGAGAACGCTTTCCGCGAGGGCGTAATAGCAATGGAGCAGGGCAATCGCGCGCACGCCCAGACCAGGTTTCGGGAGACACTGAAACTCAAACCGCAGCACACACAGGCTAGTGAGTTGCTGGCAGCTATCCTTATTGCAAGTGGAAAAAATAACGAAGGACAAAAGGTGCTTGAGCAGGCACTTAAGCGCACACCCGGGCATGCACAATTGAGCAATCTTTTGGCTCGACTTTACGTCGACCACAAAAACGATTCTCGAGCACTGGCCCTGCTCGAGTCGGCCCAAGACAAGAATCCTGTTGATGCCGGTCTGATGAGTTTTCGGGCAGCCTTGTATCAGCGAGTCAATCGACACGAAGAAGCCGCCAAAAGCTACCAGCAGGCGCTAACCATCAAGCCCAATGAGGGGCGTTGGTGGATCGGTCTCGGTATTTCACTGGAGGTGCGACAGGATTTGAGAGGTGCGCAATCGGCTTATGAAAAAGCTCTACAGACGCCTCTCAGTAACCAACTTGCACAATATGCACAGCAACGACTCGGCGCGGTAAAACGCCCGTAATTCTTTACGCCCGGGCGACCACCCAAACCGAGACTGATTTTGCTTTTGCCTCTAAGAGGCTTTTCGCAACGCTATAGGCGGTATGCCCCGTTGTCATTACGTCATCCACGATTGCGACAGATAATCCATCAACATTTCTTCGGACTTCAAAGGCACCTCGAACATTTCTAGCACGGTCTTTACTCGGAAGGTCTGTCTGTGACGGGGTTTTACGAATGCGAAGCACGATCCGGGGGTCGACCGGAATTCCAAGACGCCTACCAACGGGCTTAGCAATTTCGAGCGCCTGATTGTATCCGCGTGAGCGAAGACGGGATGTGTGTAATGGCACTGGAACAATTAAATCCGGCAACTCAGATTTTTTCTTTCTAACAGTGTCGACCAATAAACTGCCCAGAATACGGGCGAGGTAGAGTTTGCGGTGATATTTGAGATCAATAATCAGTTTACTGATCGGTTCATCATAGGCCAGCGCTGACACGACGGTTTGGTAAGCGGGGGGATGCTGTTGGCATATACCACAAACCGCGCCAATTTCTGCCTCGGGCAGGTTCGCGCCACAGACTCCGCAGGTATTGCTTGGCCTGGGTAGTGATTGCTTACACTTATTACAGAAGTCTTGCTGGGTAGGAATTCTGGCCTCGCAAAGCTCGCAACGGCCCGGGAACAGATATTGCTGTATATTTAATAGGCGTTGGTTAACCATACGATTCCCTTCTTGTTGACTACGAGGCTGTAGCCACTAAACTCCGGCCATTCCCTGGCTGCAGAACCAATATATGACGACACTAGGAAAAAAACTTCAAGCGCTTCGCGAACAAAACCTGTTTCGCGAACGTCGCCTGCTCCAGTCAGCCCAGGGCGTAGAAATAGACGTTGACGGAGAATCGCTGCTGGCATTCTGTAGTAATGACTATCTTGGCCTGGCTGCCGATGCCCGGGTGGTGAAGGCAATGCAGCAGGGTGCAACGCAATACGGGGTTGGATCCGGTGCCTCTCATCTCGTTACCGGCCACAGCACTCCGCACCATGCCCTGGAAGAGGAGCTTGCTGACTTTGTCGGCGCGGAACGCGCGCTGGTGTTCTCCACTGGCTACATGGCAAACCTCGGGATATTGGCATCGCTCATGGGCCGCGGAAGTTTAATTGTTGAAGACAAGTTGAATCACGCATCATTAATCGATGCCGCACGTATGGCACGTGCCGATTCACGTCGATATGCCCATGGTGATATGGAACGTGTCGAACAGCTGTTGCAGGAAAAATCTTCATCCAGATTGATCACTACGGATGCAGTATTCAGTATGGATGGAGATATAGCGCCACTGCCCAAATTGGTAGAGCTTGCCCGGAAATACGATAGCTGGATTCTGGCCGACGACGCCCACGGCATCGGCACCCTGGGAGCGCATGGGCGTGGCAGTTTTAATCACTTTGGCATCGAATTGGCTGATCCCATCATTTATATGGGTACGCTTGGCAAGGCGTTTGGCACGTTCGGTGCCTTTGTTGCAGGCAGTGACGTCCTGATCGAAACTTTATTACAGACCGCACGTACTTATATATATACCACCGCGCTGCCACCGGCCGTGGCGGAAGCTACGCGCGAAAGCCTGCGAATCGTAAAAAGCGAAGATTGGCGTAGGGAGCGTTTGGCCGAATTAATAAGCCGATTCCGCGAAGGCGTTGAGCAAATTGGACTCGATCTCATGCCTTCCGAGACGGCGATTCAACCAATAGTACTAGGTAGCGAGGAAGCCGCATTAGCTGCAACCAGCCGCTTGCGTGATTTGGGCATACTGGTGCCGGCGATTCGGCCACCGACGGTGCCAACCGGTACCGCAAGACTGCGCATTACTTTTTCTGCCTTGCATGAAATGCGTCACCTGGATCGTTTGTTGGATGCATTGGCCAGTTTGAAGGCGACTAAACCATGACCACACTGTATTACGAACAAAGAGGCTCCGGGCCCGAGATTGTCTTCATCCATGGTTGGGGATTGCACGGCGACATATGGGGCGACGTGCTGGATACGTTGGCGGAGTGCTTTACTGTGACCACGATTGATTTGCCCGGGCATGGCCGCAGTCCAGTGCACGAAGGCGAAATGACGCTGACACACCTGGCTGATGCCCTATCGGTGCTCGTCAGTCAGCCGGTTGTTTGGCTTGGTTGGTCGCTTGGCTCTTTGATTACAATGACGCTGGCACGGAGACACCCGGAAAAAGTGCGCGCGTTAATATTCATTGCGGCGACACCCAAATTTATCAAGGGTGACGACTGGAATAGCGCCATGGAGCCAGACACCTTGCAGGGTTTCGCCGACGGTTTGGATAAGGATTACCGTGCGACATTGAATCGGTTTCTGAGTCTACAGTCGGGTAATGGAAAGAACTCGCGTGAGTTAATACGAAAGTTGCGCGACGATGTATTCAAGCATGGTGAGCCGGATCAGGAGGCTTTAACTGCTGGATTACAGTTGTTGCGTGACAGTGACCTTAGGTCAGAGCTAGCCGATATCAATCAACATACCTTATTAATACATGGTGGCCGCGACCGGTTGACGCCGCCGGCCGCAGCGGAGCATCTTCAACAGGAAATTCCGAATACCTGCGTATCCATAATTGAAGACGCCGGCCACGCACCATTTTTATCGCATCCAGACGAATTTTCCGATGCAGTGAGGCATTTTATTGATGAACTCTGATTTATTGCCATTGTTAAACAAGCAGCATGTTCGTCAGGCCTTCGATCGTGCGGCGGAGTCTTACGATCAATATGCAGTACTGCAATACGACATCGCAGAACGCATGCTCGAGCGGCTCGATGTGATCGATATACCTATAAAGACCGTACTTGATGTTGGTTGTGGAACCGGTTATTGCACGCGCGCTCTAGCCAAACGGTATCCCCGGGCAAATGTTGTTGGCGTTGATTTGGCCCCGGGGATGGTGAAGATCGCGAATGACCAGCAGGGTTGGCGTCGCCGTAGCCGATACCTGAGTGGCGATGCTGAAGCCTTACCGGTTGCCAGCAATAGTGTTGACCTCGTTTTTTCCAACCTGGCAATACAGTGGTGTGATGTCGACAAGGTATTCGCCGAGTTTGCCCGTGTCATGCGTCCCGGTGCCGCGTTGATGTTCACGACGTTCGGCCCCGATACCCTGAAGGAGTTGCGAGAGGCCTGGCGCAGTGTAGACGATGCACCCCATGTGCATGACTTTGTTGATATGCATGACTTGGGAGACGCTTTAGTGCGCACTGGTCTTGCCGAGCCAGTTATGGATGTGGAAAACCTGGTATTGCACTACCAGAATGTCGGTGGCGTCATGCGCGATCTAAAGGGGATTGGTGCATACAATATGGATCCCGAGCGCGCGCGCGGACTTACTGGCAAATCGGCATTTACCAAATTTAAAACGGCATATGAAGCACTGGCCGTCGAAGGCAAGATTCCAGCAACCTATGAAGCGGTATTTGGTCATGCGTGGGCAGTGACCGATGAGCTGAAGCGTGAAAGTGCAGACATGGGGCAGGTGGTACCAATTTCGTCCATCCGGGGTCGAAGACAATGACCGAAGGTTATTTCGTAACCGGTACCGATACAGGTGTTGGCAAGACTCTGGTTTCCGCCGCACTGATACATCTTCTGGCCGGGCGCCATCAACGGATTGTCGGGATGAAGCCGGTAGCCAGTGGTTGTCGTCAAACTGAGCAGGGATTGCGAAATGACGATGCAGAAATGTTGCTAGCGGCCAGCACCGTTGAAGCCGAATACAACAACGTTAATCCTTATGCCTTTGAGCCCGCCATCGCGCCACATTTGGCCGCCAAAGAAGCCGGTATCAAGATCGAGTTACAGACTTTGCTCGATCATTTCGAAATACTGCAGGGTAGCGCGGATGCGGTTG
>CAJICK010000068.1_pt1 | contig 59572 bp, 67 predicted proteins | sample 9199621 | NCBI WGS metagenome assembly CAJICK01 (sample SAMEA7708342, study PRJEB35096) | sediment metagenome | biome: marine neritic benthic zone biome [ENVO:01000025]; feature: sediment [ENVO:00002007]; material: shallow marine sediment [ENVO:03000034] sea grass bed [ENVO_01000059] ... | reverse complement strand
GATTTTAGGCTGATAGATACGACATCGTATTTACAATCAATATGTTATGTGTGAACGACGGCAAGAATCAGAAATACTTGACTGGCTGAATCGGGTAATATATTGTTGACTAATATTGTCAAGTATTTTCATTTAGTGCCAGCGCCAAAAATGCCAGGCACTGTCAGGAGACAATGAGATGAAGATTTCACGTAAAGCACGTTTCGCGGTTTCAGCAATGATTCGGCTGGCACTACGTGGCGATAACGGTACCAAAACGCTGTCCGACCTGTCCGCAGATCAGGGAATCAGCCTTTCTTATCTGGAGCAACTGTTTGCGCAGTTGCGCAAGGAAGGCATTGTCGTGGGCGTCCGCGGCCCCGGGGGCGGTTATCGTCTGGCCAAGCCTATCGAGGAAATCGATGTGGCCAGCATCATGTCGGCCGTTGACGATCAGACCTATGTCCCGGCTGCTGCCAATTCCGTTGGTGAAAACATACCTCGGGCAACTGACCGCATGTGGGACAACCTAAGTGCTCAACTCTATGGTTATTTAGGCACAATCACCCTGGGTGATGTTCTTCGAGGTAACGATGTCGAAGAGGAAGAACAGCGAAAGGTTGCCTGACAAAAAGTTTCTTTCCCAAGTAAAGCTATACCCCACACTTGCCGGCCTTTTTCGCCGGCGTTTTTTTACCTGCTGTACGCATAGCAATCGCTTCAATAATCAGGCGACCGGTAAACGAACAGTAAATATCGACCCCTTGCCCAGCACACTTTCTACGGTGATGTGGCCACCCATCATTTGGCAAAACTGTTGTGAGATGGCGAGCCCCAATCCGGTGCCGCCGTACTTTCGGGTAACTGATGGATCAGCTTGGGCAAAATACTGAAAAATATTTTCTTGTTGCTCCTTGCTCATGCCGATTCCAGTGTCGGTAACACGAAAATTTACTACCCCCTTGTCATTGCCTCGCTCTCGAGACGCATCAAGTCTAACTGTTCCGTTTTCTGTGAACTTGAGCGCATTGGACACCAAGTTTGATAGCACCTGCTTGAGTCGTGCCTGATCTGTCTTGATTGTACCGATATCATTTGGACAATTGACAACCAATACATTGTTATTTTTTTTCGCCTCCGTTCGTAGCATTGTTTCGACGATGTTAACGACAGACGCGACATTGAACTCTTCTTGATAAAGCTCCATCTTGCCCGCTTCGATCTTGCTCAAATCCAATATGTCATTTATCAGGCCAAGCAAATTGTGCCCGGCGCCAGATATTTTTTTGATATCGTCTATGTTCTCTTTTTTGCCGGAACTCATGGCGTCATCTTCTAGCAATTCTGAATAGCCAATAATGGCGTTCAGCGGTGTACGTAATTCGTGTGACATATTGGCCAAAAATGCCGACTTTGTTCGACTCGCCTGCAACGCTTCGTCGCGCGCTGCTGTCAACTCACTATTGGATGCTTTAACTGCTTCCTCCGCCGTTTTCTGTTTGGTGATATCCCTGAGCAAGATCATTTTTCCGATTTGACGATCCGATTGAATGATTGGCGCTCGGCTCACACTGAGAAATCTAGTGTTGGCCTCATTTCCCAGTCTCACTTCACTCTCGTCAATCCGGGTGTTATTGCTGAATGTCTCCATCAATGAAGGTATTTTGCTCGCCAATGACTCACTTGAATTATCAGTGAGCATCGTTTTGGCCTTGTCGTTAAACTGCACTAAACGATGATTCATATCCAGAATCACAACTCCGTCCTTGGTATTGGAGAACAGATCTTGTGCGACATCGGTGATACCAATCGCGAGGAATCGATATCGGGTGATCGCGATAAAGACAATTACCAGGAATGCAATCAGACCAATCTGGTGGATTGGCAACGTGTAAACATTGAAAACATGCGGCAACAACACAAAGGATGGAAAGCCTGAAAAAAGTCCAATTACAGAACCAACAAGAAAATAGGATAATTGACGTCGCTCTACGGGTGACGGGCTCTTGTAAAGTTCCTGCACCAGTAATACGACGGCATAGGCAATTGGTATTGCGCCATTAATCGATGCAAACGGGAGATACATTGGACCACTAACGATTGCGTGCCCCCAATACATTGGCTTGAAGCCGGCGATGATGGTATCTGTTGCCAAAATAAATACGATGGCAACAAATGGCATTGCTATAAAAAATCGAAATGCCAAATCGCGCTTACGTTGGACAAAGGCGTACGCAAAATTTACATAGGCAATTCCAATGAAATTGTAGACAAGCGCCTGAGTTTTCATCAGCGGCAGAATCCAGTCGGGTTCGATGCGCGACCAGACAATGGCATCAAACCCTACCCAAACTGCAAACAGTGCGGCTATCCCGATAAAGGCACGATTAATTGGATTTTGATGATTCTGCGCATAAACAAAAGTCATCAAGACAATGCTTATAAAGAATGCAGTGAGTGGAATTAAAGCGTAGAAATTCAAATGGCCGCCTCGATAACAGGGTGACCACCAAATGAAATTCTTATTTTAGTTATTTGATACATTTAACTCTCAGGCCTTTTGCCAAGCCTTTATTTACCCCGAATATCTATAATAGCAATCCGTTGACGATTCGCTATGATGAAGCAAACTTAGGATAGCCAAACAGTTCTAAGCTTCCGTATATCGCAGTCTTGCATAAGAGGTTAGCGCAACCGCTGCAGTTTCTATCCGAAGTATCGCGGCTCCCAATGAAACCGATTTAGCACCATTGGCTATCATTTTCTCTACCTCACTATCCGAAAAGCCGCCTTCCGGGCCAACCAGAATAGTTAGCAGATTGTCATCGGGAGACGACATTGTTGAGGCAACAGCACCACCAGGATGGGCTACCCAGACTGGCCCGGATTCGCGCTCACTCAGATCTACTGGATTCTCGGCCGAACGCAATGTCGGGATGTATGCCTGACGGCTTTGTTTGCAGGCTTCAATCATAATTCGACGCCATCGACGTTCTGCATTATCGCCGACCTTGACCACGCTGCGCTCACAGTGCAGCGGTGTAAAGCTTGCTATGCCCAGTTGCGTCACCATGTCGAGCACAATAGACAGTCGATCTCCCTTGGGCAGCGCGCATGCCAGGTGCAACATGAACACCGGTTCCTCAACAACTCTTGTCGAAACAATTTTCAGCTCTACCTTGCGGCCACGACTCCCAAGTGAAACCACCTTGGCGTCTGACACCAGGCCCTTACCATTAAACAAGGTAAGCGTATCGCCCTGTTCCAGGCGCCGAGACCCAGCGGCATGACGCGCCTCTTCGTCTGGCAACATGATAGTCATGCCCGATGAAACCTCTTGGTCGACGTAGAACCACGGTGGTGATTTCTTAATAGCCATTCGATTCTGTGCTATCCAGAATTTGTTTATTTTATAAAAGTGTAGCCGGTATAAAATACATAGTCAGGTCAGATAAACATCATAGCGAACGAGCTTGCCGGTCTGTGCCGTATCAGGACCAACAACCAAAGGCGGCGCATAATGTGGTCGCTTAACGACGACACGATTTTTTGCATGCGCTCGTGCTATAGAAAACAGTTGATCGGCATCTGGATCTTCACCAACCAGTTCGCGTAGAAGCACCATTTCCCTTTTTGGCAGAGCAGATTTTCGGCGTTTGGGAGGAAACATGGGATCAAGATAAATAACATCGGCAGGCGGCTGTAAGGGAATTTCCTTGCGGGCATCACCCGCCACAACTCGAAGGCGCCCGGCAAGGGCTTTCGACATTTTGGGTTCCGCGTTTGCACGGGCAACCGCGTCAGACAGCAACGCTGCTAACACGAGTGAGCGTTCGATGGCAGTAACCTCGTATCCCATCGCGGCCATTAAGAATGCGTCCTGCCCGAGGCCGGCTGTGCAATCTATAATTGTTTTATTCTTTTTCCCCAGTGCCCGTGCCAGTGGTTGCCGCTTGGTCAGATTGGGGCCATAAGGCCTAACATCCTGTGTACTGAAACTAATACAAAGCGGAAGCGATTTGTTATTTCGCGGATCATGCAACACCAAAGCCGAATCAGTGTATTCCAGCGCCCAGGCAACACCTACTTGCTCACGCTCTACCAGGGGCAACCCCAACTGCTCAGCCAAAAGCCTGGACCGTTGGCGTGTGGTTTCGTCAATTCCGGCTATCACTACGGTTGGAGCGTCCTGGCGGTGGCTATGCATTCGCGCGCTGAGTAAGATCATAATTGGAATAGAAACCTATCTTATCAATTATCACGGGAAGCGAAATGGAATACCGCCAGCTTGGCAGCACAGACATCAAAGTTAGTGTCATTTGTCTCGGCACCATGACCTGGGGCCAGCAAAATACTGAGCCTGAAGCACATGAGCAGCTGGACTTCGCACTGGACCGGGGTATCAACTTTATAGATACCGCTGAGATGTACTCCATACCGACTCGCACCGAGACCTGTGGCAAGACCGAGGAATTCATAGGTAACTGGATAAAAGCGCGAGGCAATCGAGATAGATTTGTACTCGCTACCAAAGTGGTTGGGCCTGGTAGCTGGCTACCTCATATCCGCGACGGGAATGCGAGGCTTGATCGTGCAAATATAGAAACCGCGATCGACAACAGCCTTAAACGACTACAAACCGACTACGTTGATCTTTATCAACTGCACTGGCCAGAACGTAACACCAACTATTTTGGCAAACTGGGATACGTACATGACGAATCGGAGAGCATGGACATGGTCTCTGCGACAATTGAGGAAACGCTGCAAGTACTGGGCGATTTAGTTACCGTCGGCAAGATTCGACATATTGGGCTATCCAACGAAACTCCCTGGGGCATCATGCGCTTTCTGCAGGCGGCAGAGAGATTGAATCTGCCCCGTGTAGTCAGCGTACAAAATCCCTACAACTTGCTAAATCGCAGCTTTGAAGTGGGCTGTGCCGAAGTCGCTCATCGAGAACGGGTTGGATTGCTGGCGTATTCCCCTCTGGGATTCGGAACGCTGAGCGGCAAGTATCTTAATAACGCAAAACCGGAAAATGCTCGCCTCACATTGTTTGAAAGCTACACGCGATATGTCAAACCCAATGCGATCAAGGCAACCGAGGCATATGTAAAACTTGCAAGTGATTATTCTATGGACCCTGTACAGATGGCACTAGCTTATGTGAACACACGTTCATTTCTGACAAGCACCATAATCGGCGCTACGAGCATGAAACAACTAGAAGCAGATATTAATAGTATCGATGTGAAATTAACGGAGGACCTGCTGAAAGGAATCGAGGAGATTCACCTGCGCTATCCCAATCCGGCGCCATAGTGAATGACCAACTACGACGATCACATTACGGTATTGCGAGTGACGAGCTTATTCTTGCTTCAGTAGTAATCTTTGCGGTCGCGACGGCGTCCCGGTGTAGCGCGCTGCACTACCACGCCGTGGACGTGAAATTGACCCGTCACCTCAATGGCGGGATAGGCGTCGTTTAATGCTTTCAGGTATTTCTTGTCGCCTTCTACCGACCACTGACGCAGCGTGGTATCGCCGTCATAATCGATGACAACGTAGGCACCATCGCTCAGCGGCATGCCGGGGTCGACAATGATAATATGACCGTCATGAAATTCTGGCTCCATGCTATCGCCTATAACGCGCAAGGCATAGGGCTCGGCGGCCGAACACCCACCTGTATCCATAATTTACCAACCAAAGACTACTGGACAGAGCGCCGATGATAAGAGAAATTCCAAGTAGTGTCACCGCAATCATCAATAGTGGTACCAGTACGAGGGGTTTGTCCTGACTAACCGTTGCTGAATACGAAGGATATCGGGCATGTTGACTGAATTTTTGGTAGTTATCTTTCTTGCCATACTGGTCGTTTTGATTCACTACGAGGCCCTTCGTCTGACCTCCTCTTTTCTGCCGCTACTGACTATTCCCGCCCGCACCAGAATTATTGTTGTCATTGGTATTGCACTGGTCGCGCATTTCCTGGAGATGACGCTTTATGCAATTGCCTACTTATTGATGGCAGAAGAGCTTGGTTATGGAAGTGTTGGCGGATTGCCAATCAGCACTTTCTATGAATACCTTTATTACTCAATCATTACCTATACCACGCTTGGCATCGGCGATTATTATCCGTTGGGAAATCTTAGGATTCTTTCAGGATCCGAGTCACTGGTGGGCCTGGTGATGATCACCTGGTCCGCGTCGTTTACTTATCTGGCTATGCAAAAATTCTGGGATTTGCACGAATCACGCTGGCGCTAGAGGTACTCAGGCGACAGCGGTCCGACGTATCACTGCTTCCACCAATGCGGCATCAACGAGATCTTTGTCAAGAATCTCCGGTAATAAATGTCGTAAGGAATATAAACGCTCGGCCTGCTGACACGCCGCTTGCTCCAGCCATTGACGTGTTTCTCGAGACAAATTGGTGTGTGTCAGCAAGTAAGGTGACTGCCAGTGATGGTATTCCCGAACCAGGCTCTCTTGCACATCACTCCCCCAGTCCTCCCTCAATAACAATCGCGGAAACACAGCCGCCTCCAGCTTCCTGCCCTTCAATTCAGAATCCAGGTTTAATCCACCATCTCCGACACCACTGCCGTCGGCCTGCCGGTAGAACCACTGTGCTCTCGGCTTCGCACCCGCTTCCGCCTTAACGCACCGCGTAAGAACTTCTGTGTGAGAAATGTGACTCTTGTTTGCCTGTTTATTCTGGCCGGCAGCAACCAGACTGGATGCATAAAAACTTTCCTCGTCACGAAATCCCGCAATCCAGTCGGCATCCATCACCGCTGGTGGTTGCCGATCCGGGCCCAGTGAGCGCAGCAATGCCAATGGCAAAGCCCGTTCGGAGTCGAGCAGCCACAACTCAAGCGCATCGATTAGTGGAAATGGCGTTGGGGGATGATTGCGCAGCGCATCGAAACCCGGCTGGGTGTGACTCATTTCGACAGCATTATCCCGATCAGCCTGCCAGGCGGTATGCACGGCACGCTGACCCTCCGATGCGCGAAGGCGTACTCGCCAGGTTACACCGTCCTGACTTAATGCGCGAAAACCATCCAGCTCCACCACCTGAATTGTGCCCTGATATGGCGAATGGCTGCGCAAGCTGTAATAGACCTCACTCGACATTCTCGGCAGCCAGTTGTGCTTACGTTATTTTTAAGTGTGGTACATCATGCCCGAGCTGACAACAGCCGGGACCAACATAGAGTGATTCAAGTGAGGAGTTGTTGGCTAGCTAAGAAAAGCTGGCTGAACGTATGGAATCGGTGCCGGATCGCTGTCTGTGAAGGTAACTTCTTCCCAGGCCTCCGCATCTTCCAGTAGCGCGCGTAACAGTTTGTTGTTCAAGTCATGGCCCGACTTAAAGCCCTCAAACGCACCGATCAAACTGTGGCCAAGCAAATAGAGATCACCAATTGCATCCAGCATCTTATGCTTAACAAACTCGTCGTCATAACGGAGTCCGTCGGCATTGATAATACGATAATCATCAACAACGATTGCGTTGTCGACACTGCCACCTAATGCCAGGTTGCGCGAACGCAGTGTTTCGATATCCCGCAAGAAACCAAAGGTACGTGCACGACTGACTTCTTTCACAAAAGAGGTAGATGAAAAATCCAGTACTGAGGTTTGGCCACTCTCACGGAATGCCGGGTGATTAAAATCAATGGTAAAGGCGACTTTGAATCCTTCATACGGCTCGAAGCGTACCCACCGATCGCCATCTTCTACCTGAACCGACTTCTTGATTCGAATAAATCTTTTTGCTGCATTTTGTTCACTGATACCGGCCGACAAAATCAGGAAGACAAACGGTGACGCACTGCCATCCATAATTGGAACTTCCGGTGCAGAAACGTCGACATAAGCATTGTCGATACCCAGTCCGGCAAATGCGGACAACAAATGCTCGACAGTGGAAATGCGAACATCATCTTTGGTCAAAGTCGTAGACAAGCTGGTGTCACCAACACAGTGAGGACAGGCGCGAATTTCTACAGTGGGTTCAAGGTCAACACGACGGAAGACGATACCGGTATTTGGTGCGGCAGGACGTAAGGTCAAATAAACCTTCTCTCCGGTATGAAGACCGACACCAGTTGCTGAGATCAGATTCTTGAGCGTACGCTGCTTGTAATTACTTATTGGTTCCATCAATTCCAGGTCTTTCTTGTTTTTGCTGATGCCTCCCTGCCTGGCTTCAGCGCTTTTGAATCCACACCCCGTGTGGCCGCGGATTCTACATTATTTCCCCCAAGAGGGATAATTTTCTTTAGCTACGGGGATTTATATAGCACACCAGATTCGGATCGCCAGTGAACTATTCACCACTGATGCGCGACCAATAATCCATTTGTCAGTTGATCCCAAATCAGCCTTTATTGGTGCCGCCAGCCTTGCTCCGACGGCGAGCCCGCGGGTGGGCCGCATCATAGACGCTGGCCAGGCGTTGAAAATCCACATGGGTATAGATTTGGGTAGTCGATATGTCGCTGTGCCCCAGCAATTCCTGTACAGCACGCAGGTCGGCGCTGGATTCAAGCATATGGCTGGCAAATGAATGGCGCAGCATATGCGGATGAACCGGGGTGCCAGGCAGCTGGCGGGCTGCCCAGTGGACCAATCGCTGCTGCACAGCGCGCGGACCCAGGCGCTTTCCACGCTTGCTGATAAACAGTGCGGTTTCATCGTCAGCGGCCCATTGCTTACGGATTGTCATCCACGCCGCCAGGGCCTCAAGCGCCTTGCTACCAACCGGCACAACCCGGGTTTTGGCACCCTTGCCGGTGACTCGTACCAGACCATCGCCCCGATCCACATCTATGATGTCGAGTGATACCAGCTCCTGCAGGCGCAAACCTGAAGAGTACATGAGCTCCAGCAACGCTCGATCACGTACCGCCAATGGGTCATTTCCGGTATCCAGCGACACCATGGCCTCTGCCTGCTCCGCCGAAAGTGCTTTCGGCAAGCGTCGTGCAGACTTCGGCGCGGGAATGCCAACAAAAGGATTAACCGTCACCACGCCTTGTTTCAAAAGATATCGATAAAAAGAACGGGCTGACGATAGATAGCGACGTATGCTGACACCCGATGCGCCCTGACGATGGATATCGGCAACATAACGACGTGCCATGGAAACATCCATGCCCGACCAGTTATCGATTCCAACCCGCTGACAAAATGTCGACAAGCGATTCAGGTCTCGACGATAGTTTTCTACGGTGTGGATCGACAGGCGCCGACCGGTGGTGAGGTATTGCTGATAACTTTCTACTAGTGCCTTCGCACGTTTGTGCATTAGCTTTTAATGCGCTGCGCCAGCGCAGAGGCTATTAGATCACCCAGACGGGATAGATAATCGGTAGCCATTTCCTTATCGAAACGATGCGGATCCTGGCTGCCCAAACAATAAACACCATTCACACCGTCGGCCTTTAGCGGTATCAAGGCGCAGGATTTAATGTTTTCCGTCGCTTCATCGAACAGAAATGCTTTCTGTTCTTCATCCAGGAAAGATCCACAAACAGGCTCACCGTTTGCAACCAATAAAACCAACTGGGTCAGGTGTTCATCTTCAGTAGTAACCCACTCCGGCTCACCTGCGTTTTCAGGATTTTCGCTCATAACCCGAATGGTTGCGGCATCGAGATGAAACACTTCTTTCACCTGTGAGGTAGAAATATCAAACACGGCATTCGTGTCCACGGCAGCCAGAAGATTCTTCGCAAAATCATGCAAGCGTCGAGTAATGACCTCATTTTCCTTTGCATTGGATATGAGCTCGCGCAATTGGCGATCCAGCTGGCGATTCTGATCACGGAGCACACCAACTTGCCTTTCAATCAGGGATACGGCGTGGCCACTTTCTGCGTGAGGAACGTTGATATTGACCAGCAGCTCGGGGTGAGAATTAAAGAAGTCTGGATTGTCGCCCAGAAAACGGGAAACAGCTTCTTCCCATGATATTTCTGCCTGTGTTTCTTTCTTCGGCATTTTATTTACAGACTGTCCAGATTGATCTCGCCATCAAAGACGGATGTGGCCGGTCCGGTCATATATACGGGATGGCCTTCTCCTTCCCAGGCAATAGATAGACTACCACCGGGGAGCTCGACTGATACCCTATCATCAAGTAACCCCATTTGGCGACCCACAACGGTCGCCGCACAGGCCCCGGTACCGCAAGCCAGTGTCTCGCCAACACCACGTTCATACACTCGTAACCGGATATGAGTACTGTCTACCACTTGCATAAAGCCTGCGTTCACCCGTTGCGGGAACCGGGGATGTTGTTGAAACAATGGGCCCTGCTCCAACACGGGTGCACTATCGACGTCCGCCACTACTTGCACAGCATGAGGATTACCCATGGAAACAACACCAACGGTTACGGCATTACTATCCAGATCAATTTCATAGGTGCTACTGCGCGCGTCGGCTTCGAACGGTACGTCCTTGGGTTCAAATCGTGGCACCCCCATATTGACCATGACGTTGTCATCCGGCTGTATGCGGGGATAGATGACACCCGAACTGGTTTCCACCGCAATTTCGTCCTTGTCGGTCATGCCGTGATCGCGAACGAAGCGGGCAAAACATCGGGCACCGTTGCCACATTGCTCGACTTCTCCGCCGTCGGAATTGTAGATGTGGTATTGAAAATCGACATCGGCACGATCGGATGGGCCGACCACCAGCACCTGATCGCAACCAATACCAAAGCGACGGTCTGCGATGCGGCGCACCAGCTCCGGGGTCAGCGACATGGATTGATTAACGGCATCAAAAACGACAAAGTCGTTACCAAGACCATGCATTTTTGTAAATCGTAAAGACATGAAGCAAGACTACCGCCAACCGAAGCACAAGGAAACCGCATGACAGATAGAAAAAGAGAGCTAAAGAAAATGCTCTCCCGCTGGATGCATCGGATGAAAAATCATCCCAACATTCTGATTCGTCAGGGTGTGGCGGTATTGTTTGTGCTCGGCGGTCTGATGTGGTTTTTGCCAGTACTGGGTTTGTGGATGCTGCCGATTGGACTGGTGCTGATGTTTGCACGTTCACCGGTTTACTGGCGCCTGCGGCGACGCTTCGTTTACTGGCGTCGGCAGCGCCGGCTAGCAAAGCAGGATCTGGAATCCAAACCCTGAGGCCGTCACATCATTCCTTGTGCGACCCACCCGGAAACAGGCGCACATAATCTCTGTAGGTACACCTATCCATTACCACCGTCATACCGGCGGCTTCGGCTCGTTTTGCAGCCGTCTCATTAATCACACCATCCTGCAACCAGATCGCCGGGATGCCGAGCTCAATGCAGCTACTAACAATGGCGTCCACGCGTTCCGGTGCACGAAACACATCGACGAGATCTATTTTTACCGGCACGTCTTCCAATGATGAATAAGCCGCCTCACCTAGCACCTCTTTTACAACCGGGCGCACTGGGATAATTTTATAGCCGAATCGCTGTAACGCTCTGGCCACGCCATGACTAGGCCGATTGGGCTTGGGAGACAATCCGACGACAGCGATTGTTTCGGTTGATTGAAACAACTGCCGCAAGGAATCTTCATCGGGATTCTGAAAAGGCATATCAGTCAACCAACCTGCCGGAAACCAGAAGATGCCGGTCACTCACCGCTTCCACCACAAGAGACTCGATCCCGGCAATTTTTAACTGGCTTTCCACTTCGTCAATGGAAAACGCGGCACGAAGCGAATTAAAAAAATCCCGGCGCAAAATTTCAGGCTCATCTGCCGCATAGGTATCCACCAGTCTATTAGCGATCGCTTCGGAATCTGGCCGCATCAAATCCATCACCAGCACTGTTGCACCAATCGTGGCCAGTCTCTTTATTGCATTCCATAAATCAGCGGGGTCGTGCAGATGGTGTAATAGACTGTTGCTTAGCACGACATCGAACTGACTATCGCTTTCGTGGGATTGGATACGATCACAAATGAAGTCCACACGATCATTAAGCGAGGCTTTCTCACTCATCTCCCGAGCATACTGCAACATGGTCTCTGCACCATCGATCCCGATTATTTGGGTACCAGGAAAGGCTTGGGCAAATCGGATACTGATATCACCAGGACCACATCCCAGATCAATAACACGAGATGGTGTTGCATCGGGAAACCGGTTTCGAAACTCGCTAATAAAAAGGGAATTGGGTTCAGAGAAATCGGCCTCGGCATAGGCGCGCGCCTGTTCTGCCTCGTCCATTAGTTCCGCTTCTGGAATACGCTCCATCGCGAATGCCGGACCCGACCGGGTTACTCCGGTAACGTGGATTCCAGCGCCAACAAATCGTCAACCGATTCGCGTCGCCTAATAATATGGAATCGATTGCCGTCGACCATGACTTCTGCTGCACGTGGGCGTGTATTGTAATTGGAGCTCATCACCGCACCATAGGCACCCGCTGACATCACGGCCATCAGATCGCCACCTTCAACCGCGAGTTCACGATCACGGCCGAGGAAGTCGCCGCTTTCGCAAATCGGTCCAACCACGTCGTAAACACGTGACTCCCGGTCCAGATCCTTATTGATCGGCACTATGTCTTGCCATGCGTCATATAAGGTCGGGCGCATCAAATCATTCATAGCAGCATCGACCACAATAAAGTTACGCGCTTCACCAAGCTTGAGATACAGGGCTCGGGTCAACAACACACCGGCGTTACCAACGATCGAACGCCCGGGCTCGATCACGATCCGTAGACGCTGATAGCGCGAACCCATTTCCTGCAGTCGGTCCATCAGGCCGACAACCAGGTTGGCCGGTTCGGGAGGTTGTTCATCGTAATAACGCACACCCAGACCACCACCGAGATCAAGCCATTGCAGATCGATACCAGCATCCGACAGCTCACCCACCAAAGCCAACACCCGCTCGAGCGCATCAATAAACGGCTCCATGTCGGTCAATTGCGAGCCAATATGACTGGCGATACCCTTTAACTGAACATTTTCCAGTGTCCGGCCATGCTCATAGATTGCACTCGCCTTCTCAATTGGAATACCGAACTTGCTCTCTTTAAGGCCCGTTGAAATATAGGGGTGGGTTTTAGGGTCCACGTCCGGATTCACGCGCAGTGACACCGGCGCCACCACACCCATTTGCCCTGCCACTTCATTCAACTTGTGTAGTTCCTGCTCGGATTCGACATTAAAACAACCAATACCGGCTTCCAGTGCCTTGCGCATTTCTGCTTCGGTCTTGCCGACACCGGAGAACACAACATTCTCTGCCTTGCCACCTGCTGCCAACACACGATCGAGCTCGCCTCCGGATACAATGTCAAAACCGGAACCCATGTTCGCCAGCAGGTTCAGCACGGCGATATTGGAATTGGACTTGACGGCAAAACACACAAGGTGATCGCGACCACCAAAAGCCTCGTCATACGCGCGCCAGGTATCCTCGATCATGGAGCGCGAGTAGACATAACAAGGCGTGCCGACCTGTTCAGCCAGATCAGTGAGGGATACGTCTTCTGCAAAAAGCAGTCCGTTCTTGTAATAGAATGATTCCATCGCAAGCAGTCAGTTCGTTAAAAAGGATGAAAGAGGATTTACCTTGTCTTTTTCTTCTTGTCTTTTTCCGTTGTCTCCGCTGCCGCCTGTTCCGGCAATACCAGCGGGCCCTTGTAACCACAACCTGAAATAATCAGGGTAACCAAAGACAACAAAACAAGAATTCTCCGGCTCATTTCAGACAGGAAACCACCATTCAGGGCCGTATAGCTTACCCTGCATCTGCGATCAGCTTCCAGTGAAAACATGAGTTACGGTTGAAATGGGATGACCAGCGAGCCGATCCTGTTCAGGCGCGTATGAGCTTGACGTTGTGGTCAATCAGTTCCGGTTTGACCGAATCGAGCTCGACAACACTAATAGCAGTCACCGCGCCAGCTTCCGGGATCCCGTACTCTACCCACCGCTTGACCAAAGTCACCACGATACTTGTGGTGATACCAAGGCCTTCGCTATCAGGCTCCAGCAAAGTTGCCGAGTGCTCAACGGATTGCGCACCTTGTGTGCCAGACACCTTCACTTGCAGGGCATATTCGGGGCCACCAGAACCTTTAAACCACCTGCTTATGGCAAACAGCAGACCGGTATAGCGATGGGGTTGCTTCAGCCAACCAATGCGGCGTAGCCAACCGAGCAAACCCAGGCCACGATTGAAAAACCCGAGCTGCAATCCTAGTCGAAATGTAGCTGCGCGCACGCCGTACTGGCGTGAGAAATGATCCACTGCCGGTACATCATAGAGGTAGGTTCGTTTCTTACCCAGCGGAGCCGGAAACTGGACAGCAACTGGATCGCTCCAGCCGAACAACTCACTCCAGCGACCACTTAACTTCATACGAGCGTGATCGCCGATTTTTGCTAATAATGAGTGAGCACTGGCTCTACCTACCGGAACCTGGTTGCCAGCAACGGCGTGGACATGAATTTCATCCATTTTATCGTAATAGTGGTCCAAAGAATCCACCAATATCGAGGCCAATGAAGGTAGCGCTGCCGCGCCGGTCACTATCAGACAGCCATTGCGCTTTGCCGCTGAATTCAGTCGCAGCACTTCATTCACATACTGTCGGTCGTCAGCAATATCTATGTAGTGGATGCCAGAATTGGCACAGAACTCGGGAACAACAAGGCTTTGATCCTGAAACGGGCCCGCCGCATTAACTACGATAAATGCGTCGGCCAAATTACGTTCGACCGACTGCTTGTCTTCAAGATTAATTCGTAACGTGCTGGCCGTGATTTGCTTGGTTAGCCGTCGCGCGCGTTTCGGATTGCGACCGCCGATTACACATTCGACATAGGGGATGCGAGCGATCTCGGCGCAAATGCGACTGCCGACCGCACCGTAGCCCCCCAATACAACAATTTTTTTTCTTTGATTATTCATTCAGATGATTGATATGCACGCGCCCTCTTTCGATTCGATGGAATCGCAGGCAGCGCAATCATAACAGCTTCACCAATGTTCTGATTGCCAGGTGTCGCCACAAGCCTGCCGGTTATAAGCTGGCTGTTATGCCCACGTATCCTCGACCACCTTGATCACGGCCGAGGTGTCACATTTTGGACAGGGTATAGAATTGTCTTTTGGATCGAGTAATTCGATATTTTCGTTATAACAGCCACTGCAAAGTGGTTTGCGATCGCCTTGAATCCGGGCACTACCCACTGTTTTGCAGCTATCACATTTATACAGCTGCAGGTAAGGCTCAGGTTGCTTGCCATGACCAAAGCCAATACGCTCTTCGCTGTAGCCACAATTCATGCCATTAAAACTCACAAAACCACCCATTGCTGTCTCCTGTACCCAATGCTATCTACCAAAAAGAAACCGTTTTATAAGGAATCACCTCTTCGGTTTCAATGTACCGGTTGTGGCCAGTGCTGTTATGGCGCTCCCGGACACCATTATATTAAGGTAAGCGATTCAGAAATGGAGGATATACGGAATCACCTCGGGCTTACACCGGAGTGGTTTCGTCGAAGGTATATTGAGTCGCTAGGCGACGTTCAATACGGGATTCGCCTGAATACCAACGGCGCCTGCCCGTTTCTAAATGCCGCTGGCAAATGTACGGTTTATTCGATTAGACCGGCTCAATGCCGGACTTACCCATTCTGGCCAGAGGTAGTCGGCCACAAGAAGGGCTGGCAGGAAGAGGCGAAACGATGCGAAGGCATCAATACCGGTGATGTCATGCCAATCGAACGCATAGAGAAAAACCTTCTCGATTCCGCCGAGTAGTACTGCCGATTATCGCCCGCGACGCATCCCGGGATGACTGCGTCGATAATTGCGCAACTGCCGTTTTTGCTCCGGTGTCATCCGTTGCAAACGCTGCTGACGTAACTGGCGCCTCTGTTCGGGCGTCATATCTTGCCATTGCTGGCGTAACTGCTGTCTTTTTTCCGGCGGTAATGACTGGAACCTGGCGCGTCGTTGACGAATACGCTCTTGTACCTCCTGTGGCAGCTGACGAAATCGCTGATAACGCTCGCGCACTGCGGCCCGTTGCTCCGGTGTCATCTGGCGCCAGCGCTTAATTCTTTGTTTCGCCGTGCGGCGTTGCTCCGGTGTCATTTCCTGCCACCGTTTAGCGCCGCGCAATAGACGCTGCCGACGCTCCGGTGGCAGCTGATCCCACTGATTTTTCATCTTGCCAAGCAGTTTTTGTTCTTGTGGGCCGAGCTCCTGCCAGGACTGGGCCATCGCCGGATTCACCGACAATGTTACCGCTAACGCAAGCATCACTATTGAAATTATGTTGGCCTTATTGCTCATCGCTCACCTTCTCTTGCTGCTCTACCTCTGCCACGTCTTCCGCCTCGAGCTCCAAAGGATCAATAAATCGCCCGTTGGCAGTCTCCCAGTTACCGAGGTATTCCAGCATCTCAATATCCGGGATTTCCTCTGACCGAGCCGGCGAAACCACTAGTAACATTGCCAGAGTGAGCATCGCTTTATTAACCGGCACGCGTGCGCCCCTCATCCAGCCACAAATAAAAATCGAGATCCTGATAAAACTCTGGGCTCTCTGCCGATGCCAGCATTTCCAGATCGTCAAAGCCGTTGTTCGGCGCCGTCGGATTGGTGAGCCAGACCGTAGCAGCTACCGCTATCACTAGTGATGCGGCAACCAGTCCGCCCGCTGACTTCAGCCATGCGAAACGCTGTTGACGTTTGCCAGCAACCTCCGTTGCCCGCAATCGTGCCGCCCTCAAGCGCGCGACGACCAGATCATCAAGGTCGTCCGCTCGATGCTCCAATAGCGCGCGAGCGTCCTTCAACAGCTTGTCGTCATCTTGCTTCATGGTATTAACTTGATTGCCCAACTCGTTTGCGTAATGTCTGTAGCGCTCTTGAATAGTGTGTTTTCACACTTCCCGTGGAACAACCCATAGCCTTTGCTGTCTGTGCCACATCCAATCCTTCCCAGCTTCGTAACATAAAAGCCTGCTGCTGACGGTGCGGCAACTCTTCGATAGCCTGTTCCAGTAAATCGATATCCTCTTTCGTACTCAACTGTTCTATCGGCTCTCGGGCAGCCTGGTCCTTTACCTCGTTGACAGGATCGGTGTTGCCATCACCATCACTATTACCAAATCCAAACCACACCCGAAATCTGTTGCGCACTTTCGATCGCCGATAAAAATCTCTGATGCGGCTTTGTACGATACGATGAAACAGCGGTCCCCACTCGGCCTCGTCACGTTCACCGTACTTTTCGGCGAGCTTCATCATCGCTTCTTGTACGATGTCGAGGGCATCCTCATCATTCCCCACCGCCATGCGGGCGGTAACAAATGCTCGACGTTCGACGCGAGCCAGAAAGCGGTCCAGTGCCTGGTTGGAATCCAGTTTGCTCTCCTTTCTGTATTCCTGTTGTCACGCACCGGAATCCGCCGCCTGAGCAACGCAATCATCGATTAGCGACGTCCGCCAATTCGTGCACCGCCAGCTCTGCCCGCTCCAGGGCGTTGCGCGCGGTATTGATGTTGCGCCCGGTGCTTTGGTCCACCAAAACGGTGCTGGTGCTTCACACCCTTGCCATTGCCAAATTGCTGGCGACGATCGATACGGCGGTGTGCCAATTCACCCCGGCGGTCCAGTCGCCGATCAACTCGATCGCCCTTCCGGTCGAACCTATTGTTAATGCGATCACCCCGGCGGTCCAGTCGATTATCGATGCGATCGCCCTTCCGGTCGAAACGTGCATCCATGCGATCGCCTTTTCGCTCCAGACGATTGGCCAGTCCGTCTTTGCCAGCGTCACGTGCGCGGTCTGCCCTGGCATCAAATCGGTCCTCGATACGGTCGCCCTTGCGATCCAAACGGTTGTCGATACGATCGCCCCGGCGGTCCAGTCGATTGTCGATACGATCCCCTCTACGATCCAGGCGATGATCGACGCGATCACCGGCTCGATCAAAACGATTTTCTACCCTCTGTCCGAGGTCGTTTTCGTCTGCCATTGCAGGCCCTGCAGCCAACGCCGCAGCGAGAATAGCGATCTTAAAAGCGTGCTTTTTCATGGTTTACTCCCGTGTTTTCAGTGTTTGTAGGAGTAATAACGCGGGGAATAAGGTTTGGTTGACAAAACCTTTGAGGTTTTTTGATGAACTACGTTGGCCGCCCGGCCTTGCCTTTCGATTGCTCTACCGGATACCGCTCCTCGTTAACCGCGATTTTGCGATTTGTCGCGTCTACCAAATCTATGTCGAGCCGTTCTGAGATACGCAGCAGATAAATAAAGATATCGGCCATTTCCAGCGCAACTTCCTCGCGCTGTTCTTCACTTAGTTCATAGGTCTGATCTTCTTTCATCCACTGAAAGTGCTCCACCAGTTCGGCCGCTTCAACAATCAGCGCCATGGCGAGATTTTTCGGAGAATGAAACTGTTCCCAGTCGCGCGCCTGCGCGAATTTGCGCAGGCGCTGACTGAAAGCCGCGATGTCGTTCACGTCGCCTTAATTACTCTTGAGTGACTGACGCGCTTTCTCTACGGCACGTTTAACCTGTGCCGGAGCAGTACCGCCAACATGACTGCGCGCACTGACCGAACCTTCGAGCTTCAACACGTCGAAAACCTGCTCATCGATGACGTCACTGAACTGCTGCAGTTCCTCGACACTCAGCTCACCCAGGTCCTTACCCTGATCAATACCAAAACGCACTGCCTTGCCGACAATTTCATGTGCGTCACGGAATACGACGCCTTTGCGCACCAGGGCATCAGCCAGGTCAGTGGCCGTTGTGTATCCCTTGATCGCGGCGTCACGCATGTTGTCGTGTTTGACTTCCATGCTCTCAAGCATGTCGGCATATACCTTGAGGCTATCCAGTACCGTGTCCAGCGTATCGAACAACGGTTCCTTGTCTTCCTGGTTATCCTTGTTGTACGCCAGCGGCTGGCCTTTCATTAAGGTTAACAAACTCACCAGATGACCATTCACCCGACCGGTCTTGCCACGAATCAGCTCCGGCACATCCGGATTCTTTTTCTGCGGCATGATGCTGGAGCCGGTACAAAAATTGTCACCCAGCTCAATGAAGTCAAACTGTGCCGTGGACCAAAGAATCAGCTCTTCGGAAAAACGCGAAAGGTGCATCATGATCAACGACGCATTGGAGACAAACTCAATGGCGAAGTCGCGATCGGACACGGCATCCAGCGAATTGGAGGCCGGCATGCCAAAACCAAGTTTGTCCGCGGTGAACTCCCGATCAATGGGGAAACTGGTACCGGCCAAGGCGGCTGATCCAAGCGGCATAATATTCACCCGCTTGCGACAATCCTGCATGCGCGCATAATCCCGGCCCAACATTTCGAACCAGGCCAACATGTGATGGCCGAAGCTAATGGGCTGAGCCGGTTGCAAATGAGTGAAGCCAGGCAGAATGGTCTCCGCTTCCCTGTCGGCAATCTCAACAATGACTGATTGCAGAGCCCGCAAGCGACTACAGACATCATCGATGCCGTCACGTAGATACAGTCGAATATCGGTCGCCACCTGGTCATTGCGCGAACGACCCGTGTGCAGCTTCTTGCCCACTTCACCAATACGATCGGTTAGCCGTGCCTCAATATTCATGTGCACGTCTTCGAGTGACACACTCCAGGCAAATTGACCCGACTCGATTTCGGACTCGATTTCCTCCAGCCCTTCAACAATTGCTTTGCACTCTTCGTTTGTCAGCACACCGACGTGGGCCAACATCTGTGCATGTGCGATCGAGCCCTGGATATCGTAATGGTAGAGCCGCTGATCAAATCCCACAGATGATGTGAAGGATTCAACAAAACTGTCTGTGGGTGCTTCGAACCGGCCACCCCATGGTTTTTTCTTGTCCATTTTTATTTCTGGTGTTAGTTTTTCGTAATAATTACATGCACCCCCAGCAAGGGAAATGCTTTGAGGTGAAAGTTTACGGCACTTTTGTCCGCCTGTCCGTGGCTCAAGCTCGATTATCGGCCTTGCATTGTCGCCATACGGTAACAAGGCTATTTTATATTTACAGCTAGTTGATAGCTGGTTTGATCCGGTTCGGAACTCTCCTTTTGAGTGCACCCCCACCCCGAATACCGAGCCGGATTTTAAACCCTCCGCTTTTGCGGAGGGTTTTTTTTAGTTTGGGGGAAACCGAAACGGCACAGATAAAGCAGAAAAATGAAGTCTCTTTCGCGTGAGTTGCCATTATCGGCGCGAATACTGTTAAATTCCTTCAGGGCCCGGGTAGCTGCCGCGCAAGGCAACGGGCGGATCGTGTACCCTCCTAAACCCTTTCCCGGATATTTTGGCGCGACTGGCGCAAGCGATTATGACTAAATCGACAGACAAACCTCAACCGGCCATACCCAATTTTGCCTCTTTTGGCACAGCAATACGTATTGTCTTTCTGGCGGAACTGATCGCTATCATTATCACCGTCGGCCGCAACCCAGTGTTCAATGAACAGGCCTGGACCGACTTCAATCTACTGTCCGCGTTCGCGCTGACCATCTCGTTTTGCAGTATTGTGGTGCTAACACTGGCATCACCACTACTGAAGCGCATGTCGGCATTTGTCGGTGTGATTGTCGCGTTCCTCTTGTTGCTGCTGGTGGCTATCGTCGGCACGGAATTTATTATTTTCGCACTCTATGATCTTGGCCTGGTAGATCAGCGTTGGCCGGAGTGGCGTAACTCATTGGTGACACGCAGCCTGATTATTGTCGCACTGATCAGCTTGCCAGCACTGCGTTACCTGTATCTCTCTTACCGTTTGCGGTCCGACGAGAAGACCAAACAGGAAGCACAAATGCAGGCGCTGCAATCTCGCATTCGACCGCATTTCCTGTTCAACAGCCTTAACAGTGTCGCTAGCCTGACGCGTAGCGATCCGGAAAAAGCAGAAGCCGTGTTGCATGACATCGCCGACCTGTTCCGCGTGCTGCTGGCTGATGCACGAAAACTGGTTCCGATCTCGGCTGAAAGAGAGATCTCACGTCAGTATCTGGAAGTGGAAAAGATTCGCCTGGGTGATCGTCTAAAAATTAAATGGAATGTAAGCAACGTGCCACGCTCTGCGCTGATTCCGGCATTGATACTCCAGCCTTTGCTGGAGAACGCGATCTACCACGGCATTGAGCCGCGCTTTGCTGGCGGCACACTCACCATTGACCTGTGGACCGAGGGTAAAATACTAAATGCTATGATTAGCAATCCATTGCCGGAGAATCCAGGCAAATCACACAGCAAGGGCAACAAGATTGCACAGGACAATATTCGACAGCGCCTGCAGACCCAGTTTGGCAATGAGGCCAGCATGCAGTCGTTTCAGGAAAGCGGTCAGTACCACGTTAAACTTAAAATGCCGATTGTAGAAAGACAGTAATGACGAGCATTGCACATAAAGCCACATTGTTCTGGGAGCGGGTTTCCACCGGCCTGAAACGACCGCCATGGTCAAGTGCTGCGTCAGCAGAGGAACATGCTGGCTTCTTGCCCAACCTCTGCCGCGGCGACATGTTGATTAATGTCGTCGTTATCGCGCAGCTGCTGGCGCTTGTGATCACACTGGTTACCCGTCGCATCTCGCTGAATATCTTTCAGGACCTGTTGCTGATCTCCCTGTTTATTCAGTGGATCGCGCTTAGCAGTGCCGGCGCGGTATGCGCACTTCGTCGCTTCCTTAATCAGTTACCAAAGCTCTATGCGCTCGGCTCTACATATATCTTGCTGCTACTAATTACGGCATTAATATCCGAAGCCGCCGTGTGGTTGCTTTGGGCCATGGATCAGGTACCGAGCCCGCGGCCGAGCTGGTATGGTTACTTTCACGTACAGAATTTCTCGATAAGCATTGTGGTTAATGCGCTTGCTCTGCGTTACTTGCTCGGCGTGCACGAGCTGCAACAACGCACGGCATCGGAAGAGCGTGCGAAAATGCAGGCGCTTAAATCTCGTATACGGCCTCATTTTGTCTTTAACAGTCTGAATATTATTGCCAGCCTCACGCGCAGTTCACCATCCAAGGCCGAACATGCCATTGAAGACATGGCCGACCTGTTCCGTATGATGCTGACCGAAAGTGAAAACCTTGTGCCGGTACACAAGGAAGTCGAAGTGGCACAGAAGTACATCGCAATGGAACAACTGCGACTCGATAACCGTCTTACGGTTAACTGGGATATAGGAAAATTTCCACGCAAGGCCATTATGCCCGTGCTGACATTGCAACCACTGCTTGAAAATGCCATTCGCTTTGGTGTTGAACCGATACCCGAAGGTGGCGTCATCGACGTGCGCCTTTGGGAGCAAGATGAATCCATTAATATCAGTATCAGCAATCCGCTTCCCAAAAAACGTAAACTCGGTCGGGGCGAAACTACCGAGGGTCAGGCGCTTGATGACATCAGTCGCCGTTTACAAACACACTATGGTGAAGACGCAACGCTGTCCAAAGAGCAAGACGACACTCGCTTTGTCGTTTCAGTAGTACTGCCCATCCGCGGAGGAACGCCATGAGGGTATTAATCGTTGATGACGAAAAACTCGCCCGTGAGAGGTTGAGAGAACTTTTAAGTGATATTGGCGGCTATAACGTCGTCGGTGAAGCCATGAATGGCAGTGAGGCCATTGAAAAAACCGGTGAACTGAATCCGGATCTGTTGTTGATGGATATTCGTATGCCCGGCATGGATGGTCTGGAGGCTGCCATGCATTTGATGGGCATGGAAAATCCACCGAGTGTGATCTTTACCACCGCGTATGACCAACATGCGCTGGACGCCTTTGAAGTTAACGCCGTCGACTATTTGCTAAAACCGATTCGCAAGGATCGACTGGCTAACGCTTTGGTCAAGGCACACAAGCTCACGGCAAAACAGCTTCAGGAAGTAAACCAGTCCAGAGAGGAGCCGAACGCACGTACTCACATCAGTGTGCACATGCGTGGCAACATCCGCCTGGTTCCGGTTCCGGAAGTCATCTACTTTCTGGCCGATAGCAAATACGTGGTAATTAGAACTCCAGAGGATGAGTTTCTGATTGAAGATTCGCTGGTGAATCTGGAAAAGGAATTCGGTGACCAGTTCTTACGTATCCATCGCAATGCGCTGGTAGCAACGCAATTTATTACTGGCGTTGAAAAAAGTCCGGCGGGTTCCTGGCAGGTAAACCTGGAAGGTACCGATAACAAACTGGACGTGAGTCGCCGGCATACCGCGTCGGTACGTCGGTGGGTAAGAAACCGCCGGCCAGCGGCCTAGAATGTTTGTGCTAGGAAGCGGGTTGGGATTTTTTTGATTGAGCCGTATTCCGCTGGTTGAGCTTGTCGATAGAGCCTCGGATCGACACCTCCAGATAGGCCAGATAGAAATCGGGTGAACTGTAGCCTAGCATTTCCTGAACCAGCTCATTGCCACGGTGATCGTAGAACTTGATCACCGGCGTGAAGCTTGCGCCTTGCGAATCGGCGAAGCTGATATGGTCGGTCCGCTTACCATTGAAATCGCGCATGTAGTCGCCGCTGTCGATATTGATCATGCGTATGATTAATTCATTGCGATACTCGCCGTCGCGGTGCATGGGCTCAAGATAAAGCTCACGCACTTCTTCACAGTACGGGCAACTGTTCGACATGAAAAACACCATGATCGGCATACCCTGGCTTTTCGAAAGTTGTCCATCTTTCTTCAAATCTGACACCAGCGGCAGGCCCTCCGACCAGGCCGGTGCAGCAGACAATCCAAGCACCAGGGCCAACATGATATGACGCACGATTCTCAACATATTTACGACTTTTCAGTTCCAGACAAAATAATGCCGGGAGTCCGCTCCCGGCCAGGTGAAATCACCGATATAATAGCCAAAACAATCCTCGCTGTTTAGAGGCCCAATCCCCTAACAAGTTCAGGTTTTCGAATTGAAACAACTAAAAATAGGTACTCGCAAGAGCCAATTGGCCTTGTGGCAAGCAGAATACGTCCGTGACCGGCTCTTGGTCGAACAGCCAGATTTGGAGATTGAGCTGGTCAAAATGTCTACCCAAGGTGACAAAATCCTGGACACCAGCCTCGCCAAGGTGGGTGGTAAAGGCCTTTTTATCAAGGAACTGGAGCAACGCCTGTTCGACGGAAGCGCCGACATTGCCGTGCACTCGCTGAAAGACATGACTGTGGATCTGCCTGAAGGCCTGCACCTGGCTGTTACCTGCGAGCGCGAAGATCCACGAGATGCCTTTGTCAGCAATAGCTACAAGAATCTGGACGAACTGCCTGCCGGCAGTCGTGTCGGCACCTCCAGCCTGCGGCGCCAGACACAATTACGCAGTGCCTATCCGGAGCTGCAGATCGTGGGCTTGCGCGGTAACGTCAATACTCGCCTGGCCAAACTCGATGATGGCGAATACGACGCCATTATTCTCGCCTGTGCCGGCCTGATTCGTCTTGGATTTCAGGATCGCATCACCGAAGCGCTAAGCCCGGAAACAAGTTTGCCTGCTGTGGGCCAGGGTGCGGTTTGTATTGAATGTCGCAGTGATGATTCCGAAGTTAACAAGTTACTGGCCGCACTCAACCATGCAGATACCGAAACCTGTACACGTGCGGAACGCGCCATGAACGCTGCGTTGGAGGGTGGCTGCCAGGTACCCATTGCCGGTTACGCGGTGCTCGAAAACGACGAGTTGCATTTACGCGGCCTGGTTGGCGATCCCGACGGTAGTGAAGTAATCCGTGGCGAGGTCCGCGGACCGCGTGATCAGGCGGAATCACTTGGCAAACGACTTGGTGAGGATCTGCTGGCACGGGGAGCAGACAAGATTCTAAACAAGGTATACAGGGACGCCTAAGTCCATGGCCGGCACGCTAAAAGATGTTGGCGTGCTAATCACGCGTCCGGCGCATCAGGCCGACACGCTAATGTCTTTGGTAGAAGCTGCCGGTGGCCACTCGTTTCTGTTTCCCACAATTGAAATTCAACCGCTGGAAAACGAAGCGCTGAACCGGATCCTGCTACAGCTGGCAGATTACGACATCGCAATTTTTATCAGTGCCAACGCGGTTACTTTTGGCTTTGAAGCCATTGCCGCCCATCACGCCAAGCTTCCATCGAACCTACAATTGGCAGCCGTCGGCGCTGCCACGGCACGCGCACTGGAAGCGCGCGATCATGCGCCAGATATTGTCCCAATCAAAGATTTTCGCAGTGAATCATTGCTCGAACTCGACACCCTGAAACAGATCGCTGGCAAGCAAATTGTAATTTTTCGCGGTCAGGATGGGCGCGAAATCCTGGCCGACACTCTGAAAAAGCGCGGCGCACACGTCGACTATGCCGAGTGCTACCAACGCGCAAATCCAGAGAGCGATCCGACAAATATTGAAAACCAATGGTCGACCGGTGAAATCGACGTGGTAACCACCACCAGTGTCGAAGGTGTAAAAAACCTTTACCAGGTATTAAGTGACGCCGGCAGAAATCTTTTAAAAACCACGCCAATTGTCGTCATCAGCCCGCGTATGGCTGAGGCCTGCCAGCAAATGGGCCTGAGTGGAGAAATACTGATTGCCGATGAAGCCAGTGACTCGGCAATTGTTAGCGCCATTGAGACATGGCACCAGAAGAAAAAATCCCTATAATCAATTTTAATATTGTCAGGCGATACCTCACATGAGCCCAGAAGAAAAAAATCCAGAGCCGGAAAAGATTGAACAAAAGCCTAAACGACCACGCGGCAGTTTTGCTGGCAAGTTAAGCCTTCTGATATCCCTGCTTGCACTAGGTGCGAGCGCCTTTCTTGGCTATGAGCTTCTGTACAGGCAGCCAGAGCTGCTCACAAGCAACCTCCCCGCCGCTGCACGAAAACTGCAGTCCGAAGTGACCAAACTCAAAGAACGGGCTGGTAGCAATCGTTATGACATTGGTCGTCTGAAAGAAGACCAGAAGGTCCTTACAGAGGCCATGCGCCAAACCTCGCAACACCTGGGCAAATCCCGTGTTAACTGGGTCATGGCCGAAACCGAACAATTGATGATCATTGCCAACCAAAGACTACAGCTGGCAGGAGATCTCGATACCGCCACGGTTGCGCTGGAGATTGCCGATCAGCGCCTGCGCGATCTGGCAGATCCGGACCTGACACCGGTGCGCAAGATCCTGGCCAAGGAGATTCAGGCGCTGAAGTCCGCCGAACGCGCTGACGTCACCGGTATCGCTTTGCGACTGAACACACTTGCCGATTCGGTTTCTGACTTGCCACTGTCTCTGGAATTCCAGCAAGTCGCTAAACCCGAGGTTAAACCGGAAGATAAAAAAGCCAAAGCTGCGGAAAAAGCTCGTGGTACTACAAGAAATGAAAAACCCGGATTCTTTGCCGAGCTCTGGTCCGACATCATGAGTGTTATTTCTATTCGCACTAATGTCGAAACCTACAAGCCGTTGCTTCCGCCACAACAACAGTACTTCTTACGAGAAAATCTTCGCCTGATGATTCTTGGTGCACAACAGGCGGCGCTGCGTGCCGACCACAAGACTTATACCGGAAATCTGAATTCCGCCAAAAAATGGGCGACGGAATATTTTGATACCCGCTCGCAGTCACTTGCCCAGTTGATAAAGGAACTCGACACCTTGCGTAGCGCGAAACTTGCCAGCACCCAACCAAAGATCAGTGCATCACTGAAGGCATTGCGCGAGGTATCACGTAAGAAGGCAGGTCTATGAGACTTGTCATTTATATTCTTGCGATACTGCTGGTTGCTGTAACGGTAACCGTGCTTGCAATTAAAGATCCTGGTTACGTATTGCTGGTGCGACCACCATGGAGCGTCGAATTACCACTCACCCTGTTTGTCGTTTTTTTGTTCGCTGCATTCATTGCCACCTATATAGCCGGACGAGTTCTTGCGCATACTTTACGCCTGCCGAGGGGCGTGAATCTCTGGCGCGAAAAAAGACTTGGCGCCAAATCTCGTACGGCCATGGTTCAGGGTTTGACGCATCTTGCTGCGGGCGAATGGCGAAAGGCAGAGGATCAGTTGCTTGCTGGTCTCAAGTTCAGTGAAGCACCGTTTATCAACTATCTGGCATTGGCGTTGGCTTGCCAGGGCCAGGGAAACAAAACCAAGCGCGATGATTATTTGGTCCAGGCACACAAGGCATCACCGGAAGATTCGCTCGCCATCGGCATGACGCAAGGCCTGCTGCAATACCTTGCACATCAAAAGGAACAAGCCCTGGCGACGCTGACAGAATTGCGAAATCAGGCACCAGATCACAAATACGTCCTGAAGATACTAATGGACACATATCTCGACCTGAAAGACTGGACCGGACTTGCAATGTTGCTACCGGACCTGCGCCGCTATAAAGCACTGGATGAGGACCAGCTCCAGGAGATAGAACTGCAAGTGCATCGCGAGTTACTTACCCTATCCCTGCCCTCAGGTTCGCTCGATGTTCTGCGCCAGGCATGGAAAGCAATGCCAAAGCATTTACATCAGAATCCGGAGTTGGTGGAAATTTATGCCGGCAAACTGATCGAACAGGGTGAAAACGATGAAGCCGAGTCGCTTCTGCGTGCTGCGATCGGTCGTGAATGGGACGAAGCCCTGGTAGGACTCTACGGTCATGCCCATGCAATTCAAATCGGTCGACAACTGGAGACAGCTAAAAGCTGGCGCACAACCCACACGGATAGCCCCGCATTGTTTCTCGCGCTCGGCTGTCTAGCGTTTGAGAATGGCACTACAGATCAGGCAGTGGAATATCTGCAGCGCTCCATCGAGTTGTCGCCCAGTCGAGCCGCCTATCGCGAACTCGGACGTGCTTACGAACACCTTGGAAAATCAGAAGAAGCCATGACCAGTTACCGCAAAGGCATGGAAATCGAGCAACGCTAGTTCGACGGCTGTCTACTTCGCCTCTGTCGTATATTCGAAAGAATCGTAATAAAGAAATTCCTGCTGCAGTCCCTTCTCAAAGAACGACTTCTTTATCGACTCAATCATTACCGGCGGCCCACTGGCGTAGACCTCGTGGTTACTCAGGTCCGGATATTGCTCGAGTACAGCATCGTGCACCCAACCGGTTTTACCCGTCCACTGATCTTCATCCTCCGGTTCTGACAATACCGGAGTGTATTGAAAGTTATTGTGTTCGCCGCTCCAGGATGAAAGCAAGGTGTCACGATAGAGATCGTTTTTAGATCGAGCACCCCAGAACAAGTGAACCGGGCGCTTGATGTTGCTGTGGAATATGTGTTCCAGCATGGCCTGGATTGGTGCCAGGCCAGTCCCACCGGCAACCATAATAATGGGACGTGTTGAGTCTTCGCGTAAAAAGAAAGTACCCAGCGGTCCGCGAAAACGTAGCAGGTCTTTCTCTTTCATTTTCTCGAACACGTGACCGGTGAAGAATCCACCCGGAACATGGCGAATCTGCAGCTCCAGTGTTTCGTCGTTATGTGGTGCATTGGCAATGGAAAAACTGCGGCGGCGGCCGTCCTTCAGTAAAATATCAATGTATTGGCCTGCCAGATACTGGAGACGCTGGTTCTTGGGCATCACCAGTGAGAGTCCCATCACGTCCTGGGCCAACTGCTCCATCCTGGTCACCCGACAAGGGGCGATACGAATGGGTATGTCTCGTACCGCATCAATTTCTTCGGCTTCGATTACCAGATCTTCACGCGCGGTCGCTTGGCAAAAAAGCGCCAAGCCTTCTGACTTGTCAGCTTCCGTTAGTGTTGCGGGATAGACGTCACCGTAATTCACCGATCCGCTAAGCACACGACCCTTGCAGGTACCGCAGGCACCATTGCGACAATTGTAGGAAAGCGTGAAGCCGGCACGCAGGGCGCCATCGAGAATCGTTTCCGACTCCTCGACCGTAAATTCGTGCCCGCTTGATTGAATAAGAACCTTGAACGACATTGGGAATATTTTATTTAAAGCACGTGAATGGTAGGTCCCGGGATAACTGACTGTCTAGCAACTAATCCCCTTTTGCGATGAGGTTATAGTATCATCGGATGAACAGCCTATCCGACAAGACCTGCTTAATTGACAAAAACTCAATGGGTCCTTTTAATTTGTGCCCGACAGTAACCACTGACCAAACACCGCGGCTAATCTCATGACCGACACGGTACTGATTGATGTTCAGGACGTATCCCGCTACTACGGACATCACTGCGCCGTAAATAACGTCAGCTTCGCGGTAAACAAGGGAGAAGTCGTCGGCTTTCTCGGGCCTAACGGTGCCGGTAAAACCACTACCATGAAGGTGCTCACGGGTAACCTTGCACCCAGCGCCGGATCCATCACCATCGCCGGTCACGATCTACTCGATGATCCTAAAGCGGCCAAGGGCTCCATTGGCTACCTACCGGAACAACCACCGCTCTATCGGGAACTCACTGTCGACGAATACCTGGATTTCTGTGCCGCGCTAAACCGGATTCCAAAAGAAAAACGACGTGACGCCCGTGAGGCTACCAAGGAGAAATGCGGCCTGACTTCTGTTGCCCACCGACTGATATCGAATTTGTCCAAGGGCTACCAACAACGTGTCGGCATTGCCCAGGCGATTATTCACATGCCGCCGGTTGTGATCCTGGATGAACCCACTACCGGGCTTGATCCGATACAGATTCGTGAAATCCGCTTGCTGATCCGGGAACTGGGTAAAGAACACGGCGTAATATTGTCGACCCACATTCTCCCGGAAGTACAAGCCACGTGTGATCGGGTGCAGATTATCAACGAAGGAAAACTGGTTTTACACGACAGCATCGATGGTCTTGAACATCACTTGCAGTCCGCATCCTTAACCGTTGCTTTCCGAAACGATGTCTCATGGTCGGAACTGGAAAACATCGCGGGCGTAAAGAAGGTCGAGCAACAACGCGAAGGTCGACTGCGTCTGTTTTATGAACCGGACCAGGATCCGGTGGATGAAATTGTTAGCCGCTCCGCTGAGAAAAATTGGGGATTGTATGAACTACGCCCCGGTCGCGTATCGCTGGAAGAAATCTTTTTGCATCTGACCACGGATGAAACAAGCGACAAGGAAGAAACGGCATGATATTTACTATTGCCGCACGTGAATTGCGCAGCCTTTTCCTGTCCCCGCTTGCGTGGATTATCCTCGCGGTAATGAATCTGGTTTTCGGTATTGTTTTTGATATCGGTCTCGCAGCTTATGTACGTAATCCACTGCCCGAAGGTGTGACCGCATCACTCGTTCCCGGCCTATATGAACTGGCGATGGTGCTGCTGTTCTTTATTGTGCCACTCATTACCATGCGCCTTTTCAGTGAAGAGCGACGCAATCAGAGCCTGGCACTGCTTTTCAGTGCGCCTGTTTCGATGACAGAGATTGTGCTTGGCAAGTTTTTCGCGGTGGTCGCCTATTTGCTGATCATGGTGTTCACATTAACGTTAATGCCACTGTCAATGACGATTGGCACCCAGATCGACTTCGGGTTACTCCTGTCAAATGTCGTTGGGGTTGTCTTGCTGTTGGCCAGTTTCACCGCCATTGGTTTATTTATGTCGACCCTCACGCAGTTACCCGCTTTGGCGGCAATTCTTGCATTCGGCGCCCTGTTTCTGTTGTGGCTACTTAAATTACCCGCCTTCTGGTTTGGCGAGAATGCTGTTTCCTATTTATCCATAGCCAGCCACTACGAGAATTTTCTCCGGGGCGTCTTAAGCACCGCGGACTTTGTTTACTACATCGTCGTCATTGTGATGTTTCTGGTCTTTAGTGTTCGTCGTCTGGAGGCCGATCGTCTCGGCGGATAAAAATGAAAGTCACAGCAAAATCACAATTTAATCTACGGCTGGCTGGCGCCAGCTTTGTGTTTCTGGTCGCATTCGTCGCCGGATTGATTTTATGGCTTAGCAATGTGTATCGCTGGGAGATCGATACCACCCGCAGTGGTCGCAATTCGCTCTCCGATTCCAGTATTGTCATTACTAAACGTCTGGAAAAGCCGCTCAGGATTACGGCCTTTGCCGGATCTAATCCGGAGTTACGAGAAAGGATCGATCAATTAATGCAGTCATACCAGCGTTACAAAAAAGATATCGAGCTGGTCTATATCGATCCAAATGCCGAACCGGATCGCGTGCGTGAGGCCGGTATTCGCTATTCCAGTCAATTGCTATTGGAATACGACGGCTCAAAAGAAGTATTGAATACACTTGGTGAAGAAGCGCTTACCAATGCCTTAACGCGCCTTGGTCACCGCGGCGAACGTTGGTTGGTGTTTCTTGCAGGACATGGGGAGCGCCAACCCGACCGTAGTGCCAACTTCGACTTGTCCAAATGGTCAGAACAGTTACAGAAAAGAGGATTTCGTACGCGCGCGCTATCACTGGCCGAAACCCCGCAGGTACCCGCAAACACCAGCGTGTTGGTCATTGCCGGACCCCAGGTAGATTTGTTACCGGGCGAAGTAAAGAAGATACAACGCTTTGTGCGCGAAGGTGGTAATTTGCTTTGGCTAATGGACCCGGGCCCTATTCATGGTCTTGATGCGCTTGCAGAACAGGTCGGGATTGAGTTCGAGCCCGGCACAATTGTTGATATCAAATCACAACAACTTACTGGTCGCCCCACAGCATTGGTAATCTCCGAATACAGCAACCACCCTGCGGTGAACGATTTTCGGGATAACACCATCTTTCCGAATGCTTGTGCGATAAGTGTACTGGATAGTGATGCCACGCCGCCCGAAAGCGCAGAAAGACAGACCGACGACAGCAATTGGGATCATCAGGTTCTCATCGACACGCGCACAACATCATGGTCCGAGACGGGCAACCTGAACCAGGCGATTGATTTTAACAAAGGTAAAGATATCCCCGGTCCTCTCAATCTTGCGATCGCAGCCACACGCAAGATCGATGATAAAGAACAACGTGTCGCGATTATTTGTGACGGTGATTTCGCTTCCAACGCATTTGTTATGGGCAACGCGGGTAACCTCGATTTCTCCATGAGCATTGCCAATTGGCTGAGTCATGACGACGCTTACATCAGCCTGCCCACCCGCACGGTCCCGGATCAGGTACTGCAATTATCCAATACGTCGCGCACTATAATAATGGTCTTCTTTGTCATCCTGTTACCGCTGGCGCTTACCGCCAGCGGTGTCCTCATCTGGTTAAAACGTCGCAAGCGCTAATATTCCACGATCATGACCCGACGCTGGCAGACAAACCTTTTATTAGTCGTAGTTGTATCTGTGCTGGTGCTAATCGCAGTGTTGCGCCCCGGGATTGAAAAACCGGAAGCCAAACCAAGACTTAGCGCGATTCAGGATGCTGATATCAATCGTGTCATTGTCGAGCGCCCTAAAGCACCAACGATCGTGCTCGGGCGAAAGAACGGTGATACGTGGTTTATTACCCAGCCCAGAAAGGGTCGCACCAATCCGTTTATGGTGTCGTCACTGCTCCGCATTATTAGGGCCAGAAGTGAGAAAGAGCTCTCTGCGGATGCCAACAAGAACCTGGGCCGCTATGGCCTCGATAACCCCAAGGCCATAGTCAAACTCGATAACAACGTAATTCGTTTCGGTGATTCCAATCCGGTGAATAATCAACAATACGTCCTGTATAACGACCGGGTGCATATGATTGATCACCGCTATTTCTGGGCCGTTAGTCGCCGCACATCAGAGTTTTTGAGCAAACGACTTATTGAGCAAAAACAGCAAGCTGTTAGCCTCACCCTACCCAGATATAAACTGAGTCTTGTCGAAGGTAGCTGGCAACTCACTCCAGCAATAAAAAGCCTGACCGCAGACCGTATCAAACAAGTTATTGATGACTGGACACATGCCCAGGCCCTGGCTGTAAAAGACTATGAAAAGGGCCGTGTCACAGAATGGGTACGCATTTCCTTCAAACCAATCTCTTCTGGGAAAAAAGCGACGACACTAAGCATTGGCATCGTGTCTCGTTCTCCGGAGCTCATCCTGTATCGACCTGATGAAGGTCTCCAGTACCATTTTCCACAAGACCTTTCCAAACGATTGCTCTTGCGCGATGCTTAAGGCACCTCATGACTTGACCCAATTAATGATTGGACGCCACCATTCCTCCTGAACAAACTCCCGCTTCGTGGAGATCAGTTGGCCCAGCTTGGGTGCAACGATGGTTACACCTTTTTGCCTCGCGGCTTTAGTTACCCGTTCTATCGGTTCGTACCAACTGTGGACGGATAGATCGAACATGCCCCAGTGTATGGGCACCATGGCTTTGCTGTTGAGATCGATGTTCGCCTGCACTCCCTCTTCCGGTAACTGGTGCATGAATTTCCAAGACAAGTTGTAAGCACCGTTTTCCAGGAATGCCAGGTCAAAGGGGCCGAGTTTGTCGCCGATCTTCTTATAGTGATCGGAGTAACCCGAATCGCCGCCAAAAAAGATTCTTTGCTCTTTGCCCTGAATTACCCAGGACGCCCAAAGTGTGGAGTTTTCGTTAAACATGCCGCGACCAGAAAAGTGTTGGGAAGGCGTGGCAACAAAACTCAAGCCCTGCAGAGTTGCGCCCTCCCACCAATCCAGTTCTGTGATCCGGTTCTTTTGAATCCCCCAATACTCCAGGTGGGCGCCGACACCGAGAGGAACGACATAATGAATGTTACGGTTCTTGAGCCAGGAAATGGTTTTATGGTCCAGGTGGTCATAGTGGTCATGGGAAATAAGAACAACGTCAATATCTTTTATTTCTTCCAGCTTTATCACCGGTGGCTGGAAACGTTTGGCGACGCCCGGGATCGGCGAAGCGTATTTGGAAAAGACAGGATCGATCAAAATTCTTTTTTCATCCATCTCCAGTAAAATCGTCGAGTGACCAAACCAGATAAATCGAGCCTCTTTGGACTTTGTAGTCAGATCATTCAGATGAACCGGCGTTTCCGGTAATGCAGTACGCGGTCGACGTTCGTTGCTGTTGGTAAAGAAGTCGACAAAGATCTCCCAACGGGTGCGCTTACCGGTAAATAGCGGCGTTTCCTTTTCATTTTCGAACTTCTCCAGAGCAACGTTGTACTGGGGAGACTTTTCTATCCTGCTCATACGATCACCATCAGGATTACTGCCCATAGAAGTGCAGGCCACCATGTAAATGGGAGTCACCAAAACAAGCAGGACTAAAACAATTTTGAGTAGAACTTTGAGCATATATCTCTCTCGGTTGATCCAGTCAGTTAATACTTAATTTCCACTTGTAGGAAGGATTTGTTGGATCAATGCCTGAATATTGATGAATGTTTCTTCCCGGTAACTGCCCCGGCGATAAAGCATTCCTATCCGTCGACTGGGTTTTGGGTCGGTAAAAGGGAGATAACGAATCGCGTCTTTTTTGCTATGTTTGGTCGGTATCGCCAATTCCGGCATCAGTGTAATCCCCATACCCTCGCCAACCATGTGTCTTAGCGTTTCCAGGCTGGAAGCATGAAAACCCACATTTTCCGTAGCACCGGCCATGAAACAGACATCCAGCGCCTGCCCGCGCAGGCAGTGACCTTCTTCCAACAGCAGCATTTCGCGATCACCAAGCTCGCCCAGGGTGATCATTGGCTGTTGCGCCAAATCCTCCTCCCGAGGCACCGCCAGCTGGAACGGTTCGTTGAACAGGTCGAGCTCTGAAAATTCATCGCTGTCGACCGGTAATGCAAGTATCAACAGGTCCAGCTCAGCTCGACGCAGTAGATCGAGTAGTACAGCCGTCTGATATTCATGCAGCCATAGTTTCAGTTTCGGATACTGCTTTCTAATCGCCGGCATGATCAGGGGCAATAAATACGGCGCAAGTGTCGGAATCAGGCCGACACGTAACTCACCGGCCATCGGGTCGTCGAACGTCTGGACGATCTCCTTGATTGCCTTTGCTTCGGCCAAAACTGTGCGAGCCTGTTGTGCTACCGCCTGCCCCACGTCGGTCATCACCACCTGACGCCGAGTACGCTCTACCAGCAGTACGCCCAGTTCTTCTTCCAGCCTCTTCAACTGGCCACTGAGTGTCGGCTGGCTGACAAAACAACGCTCTGCGGCTTTATGAAAATGCCGTTCTTCGTCCACTGCCACCAGGTACTCGAGATCCCGCAGGTTCATTAATCACTTTCCAAGGCAAATTAATAGATAGTCTATACCTATCAATATGTTCGAAACAAACGATTTCAACTATTGATTTCCCGACCCCATAATTCTCCCCGTAACCAGTTCCAATCGCGACAACGAGGAGTAAAGAGCAATGACCAAGACAATGAGTTTCGCAGCAGTGCATTTCACCGTCGCTTTCAGCGTGGGTTACCTGCTTAGCGGCAGCGTTCTAGTCGGTGGCGCCATCGCTCTGGTAGAGCCAGCGGTGAACACCGTTGCCTATTACTTCCACGAAAAGGCATGGAACCGTTTTAACAAGGTGGGCCAGGCTTCGCAGCAGCATTTCGCCCACCACGCATTTTAATAGTTAGTAATTCGAAAGGAGTGAAAAACATGTTTGAGAATAGAGAAGGTCAGCAGGTCCCACAGGTAACGTTCCGCATGCGTCGGGACCACGAGTGGGCCGATGTAACCAGCGATGAAATCTTCAAGGACAAAACTGTGGTCGTGTTTGCACTACCCGGTGCCTTTACCCCTACCTGTTCGTCCACGCACGTGCCCCGCTATGACAAGCTGGCGCCTGCATTCAAACAGAGCGGTGTCGATGAAATCATCTGTATTTCCGTAAACGATGCCTTCGTCATGAACGAGTGGCAGAAGGAACAGAAGGCATTCAACGTATCTTTCGTACCCGATGGTAACGGCGACTTCAGTCGCGACATGGGAATGCTGGTACCGAAGGACGACCTTGGCTTTGGTAAACGTTCCTGGCGTTACTCGATGCTGGTGAAAGATGGCGTGATCGAAAAGATGTTCATTGAGCCGGACCAGCCGGGTGATCCGTTCGAGGTATCCGATGCCGACACCATGTTGGCTTATATCGCGCCACACGCTGCCAAGCCGATGGATGTCACCGTGTTCAGTCGCGACGGTTGCCCGTACTGCGTTCGTGCCAAGGGCATGTTGCGTGATGCCGGCATCCAGTTCGAAGAACTGGTACTCAACCGCGACTTCCACGAGTCGACCATTCGCGCGGTGTCAGGTCGCACTTCCGTGCCACAGGTATTCATTAGCGGCGAATACGTTGGTGGCTCTGAAGAGCTGGAAGATTGGCTCGCTGAATACACAAAGAGTGTGGCGTAAACAGTAAAACTGGTGCGAGCCCAATTTTCCGGGCTCGCACCCTGATGCAGGAGACGATTATGAATCAGCATTTTGAACTTATTGCTATCGGTGGCGGTAGCGGTGGTCTTGCGGTCGCCAAGAAGGCTGCTGAATTTGGCAAACGCGTAGCCATTGTTGAGGGGTCTCGTATGGGCGGCACCTGTGTCAACAACGGCTGTGTTCCCAAAAAAATTATGTGGTATGCAGCCAATCTGGCACACGCCGCTGATGACGCGGAAGGCTTTGGCATTCCGGTGTTTCGTGCTGCCACCAATTGGCAGGCACTGGTTAGTGGTCGTGAATCCTATATTGAGCGCATCAACCAGAACTGGAACAAGCAGGTAGAGAAGCACGACATCACCCACATTTCGGGTTATGCCCGCTTTACTAGCGCCAACGCAATCGAGGTGGATGGCGTTGAGTACAGCGCCGACCACATAGTCATTGCTACCGGTGGCAAACCAATCGTGCCACCGGTACCGGGTGCGGAGTTCGGTATTACCTCTGATGGATTCTTTCAATTACAGTCGCAACCAAAACGCGTGGCAGTGATTGGTGGTGGCTACATCGGGGTCGAATTGAGCGGCGTGCTTCGCGCACTTGGTTCGGAAGTCACTATCGTAGCGCTTGAAAAGCGGGTGCTTGAAGTCTTCGACGACATTATTAGTGACGAGTTGTCGAATGTGATGCAGAAACTGGGTATCGACCAGCGCATGGGCTTTCAGGTAGCAGCGCTTAACAAAACTGAGGACGGCATCACCATTCAATCTGTGGAAGGAGAAACAATCTCCGGTTTTGACACCGTGATCTGGGCTGTCGGTCGCGCCGCCAACACACGTGAATTGAATCTCGAGGAAGCCGGCATTGAAGTGCTCAGGAATGGCATCATCCCGGTAGACGGATACCAGAATACCAACGTGCCAGGTGTTTATGCCATCGGCGACATCACCGGCAAAACACCGTTAACCCCGGTTGCCATTGCCGCCGGTCGTAAGCTTGCCGAACGCTTGTTTAACAACAAACCGGATAGTCGACTCGACTACCAGAATATTCCGAGTGTGGTTTTTGCCCACCCGCCTGTGGGTACCGTGGGCTTGACCGAGGCGATGGCGCGCGAGCACTACGGCGAAGAGGTGACAGTGTACGAGTCCCGCTTCACGCCTATGCGTTATGCACTTTCAGAACATAAAACCACCACAGCGATGAAACTGGTGTGTGCGGGCAGTGATGAAAAGATCGTCGGTATCCACATCATCGGTGACAACGCCGACGAGATGCTCCAGGGTTTTACTGTTGCAGTAAAAATGGGTGCTACCAAGGCGGACTTTGACAACACCGTTGCCATTCACCCGACCAGCTCAGAGGAGTTGGTGACGATGAAAACCCCGGTAGTCAGGGATAGCAGTGATTCACGTAAGTGGAAAAAGGCATCGTAACCCAGTACCCCATTTCCTTAAGGAAGTGGGGTCTCTGGCACCTGACGCTGAAAATTAGAAAATCAAAGCGCTACCAAATAAATCCCGTTTCCGGACCAAATACGTAATCATCCCGATGCCCGAATTACCCGAAGTTGAGACCACACGCCGCGGCATCTCCCTCTTCTGAAGGGCAAACGGATCGAAAAAATTTCGTGCGCTAGCCAAAATTGCGCTGGCCGGTGCCTCGGAAACTGGAACATTAGCCTTCTGCTAATACTCCGGCCTCCTTCTTGCGCCCGTTTTAGCCTAACTATTATTCCTTTGGTGCATACATCTCGATTATCTGGGCCTCGGTTAATTCTTCAGTTTTGTTTGAAAATGAGTAAAAACCAGGCTTTCTGTCAATAAAGACCTGGGTTTTGAATTGAGGATTTATCACATCCCCGAAAATCCCTACTTGTAACTGATACTCATCCGAGTTTTTTATGTGATAAAAAAGATGGGTGCCGCATTTTTTACAAAATCCGCGTTCAGCCCATTCTGAAGAATCATAAATTTCAATAAATTCACTTCCGTTAAAAGTCACATCGAAACATGGAATCTCCATATAGGGTCCCCCTCCCCACCTTCTGCACATTCCGCAATGACAGGCAGTAACCTCAGTCTTTACATCGTTGGCAACAATCTCTACTGCGCCACAAAGACAATTTCCTTTCACTGGCTCTTGATTGCTCATAGTGATTTCCTAATTAATACTGCGAGATCCTATTTGGCTGATAATTTGTTTGTTGTTTCATAAAAATTCTAATAAAAACATTGAGTTAAGTATATTATGCCCGAACTACCCGAAGTTGAGACCACACGCCGCGGCATCGCACCGCTTCTTGAGGGCAAACGGATCGAAAAAATCATCGTGCGCCAGCCAAAATTGCGCTGGCCGGTGCCCCGGAAACTCACGCATATCCTCCCAAAACAGCTAATTGAGTCGGTTTCCCGACGGGGTAAGTACTTACTAATCAAAACCGAAAAAGGTCATTTGATACTGCATCTGGGTATGTCGGGCAGCCTAAGGGTGATCCCGATCGATACACCGGCCGGTCCCCACGACCACGTGGACATCGTGCTGGATAACGGCGAATGCCTGAGACTGAGGGATCCTCGCCGTTTCGGTGCCGTGCTCTGGACCGAAAATGAACCTTTTGAGCACAAGCTGCTCGCCTCACTCGGACCAGAGCCACTGGCAGACGACGGTAGTTTCAACGGCGAATACCTGTACAAAAAATCCCGGGGGCGCACTCGCCAGGTCCGGGATTTCATCATGGACAGCCATATAGTGGTGGGCGTAGGCAATATCTACGCGAATGAAGCCCTGTTTCGGGCAGGAATTAGCCCACGCCGGGCCGCAGGGCGCATCAGCCGGGCGCGCTACGACAAGCTGGCTACCGCCATACAGGAAACTTTGTCCGAAGCGATTCAGGCCGGGGGAACGACCTTGCGCGATTTTTATGATGCCAAGGGGAGTCCTGGTTATTTCCAGCAAACGTTGGATATTTACGGGCGTGAAGGCGAGGCCTGCAACGCGTGTGGCGCAACCGTTCGTCGGGTAGTTCAGGGCAATCGGTCGATTTTTTTCTGCGGACGCTGCCAAAGGTAGCGAGAATCAAGGAAATATTTAAATAAATCCAAGACTTATGATATATAGTTAATGAAAATAGCAAGCTCGTGCAAATAACACCTATATTAATTACCTTAAGCACATGACAGCCCACACCGCAGCCAATATCGAATCGCACATCAAGGAGTATGGTGAATGGCGCCAACAGCTCCATGATGACGTGATGGCATTCAAGAAGTGGCTTAAGGAACAGGATCTGAGCGACATCCAGGTCGATCAGTCACTTTCCCAAATTCTAAACACCCTCCGTGACGACAAACTCTATGTCGCCTTCGTGGCCGAATTTTCGCGCGGAAAATCAGAGCTGATTAACGCCATTTTCTTCGGTGGGCTTGGTCGACGTATTCTGCCGTCGGCGGCGGGTCGCACCACCATGTGCCCAACCGAGCTGATGTACGAGCGAGGCACCAAGGCCGGCCTGAAACTGCTACCTATTGAGACTCGCAAGACCGGCACCACGATCGCCGAGTACCGTGGATTTGCCGATGAGTGGAAAAACGTAAAGCTCGATACCAAATCTGCGGACAAGATGGCCGAGTCGCTGAAACACATTGCTGAAACCAAAATGGTCACGCAGGCAGAGGCACAGGAACTGGGTTTCCACATTGCTGCAGACGAACACGAACAGGGCATGCACATTTCGGATGACGGAAAAGTTGAAGTCCCGATGTGGCGTCATGCCATTATCAACTACCCTCACCCGTTGCTGGAAAATGGTCTGGTAATTCTCGATACCCCGGGTCTGAATGCACTCGGTGCCGAACCGGAGCTAACACTAAATATGCTACCCGGTGCCCATGCAGTGCTGTTTATCCTCGCCGCTGACGCTGGTGTCACCAAATCGGATATCGATGTCTGGCACGATCATATAGGCAGCGAGAAGAGCGGCTCGTCAAAAGGCCGGCTTGTTGTACTGAATAAAATTGACGGATTGTGGGATGAGTTGCGTAACGAAAAGGAAGTGCAGAAAGAAATCGATCGCCAGATCAAGGACACGGCCAAGCATCTTAAAATTCCGCTAGGCAACATCTTTCCGGTATCCGCGCAAAAAGGTCTATTCGGTAAGGTAAAGAGCGACAATGCCGTGCTTAAACGCAGCCGTCTGCTGGAACTGGAAGATGCATTAGGCCAGGAAGTGGTGCCGGCCAAACGCGATATCGTGCGCAACAATATTCGCGAAGACATGGACGAGATTATCAAAGCCACTCGAACGACAATCATTCAACGCCTGAAAGGTGTGTACGAACATATCAGCGAATTGGCGAGCCTCAATGGCAAGAATAAGGATGTAGTCGAGCACATGATGGAAAAGGTGCGCGGTGACAAGGATGTATTTGAAAAGAGCCTGCAACGATTCCAGGCAACCCGCAGCATCTTCTCCCAGCAAACCAACGTGCTGTACACGCAGTTGAACATAAAAAACCTGGACAAGCTGATTGCCCAGACCAAACGTGACATGGAAATCAGCATGACCACCGGTGGTCTGCGCTCCTGCATGAAGAACTTTTTCGACCAGGCACGCACTACCATGGAAGAAGTTTCCAAGCAGGCCAACGAAATCAAGCTTTTGATGGAAGGTGTCTATGCCAAGTTCCAGCAAGAACACGGCCTAACCAACATAAAACCTTCGAGTTTCTCGGTGACACGCTATGTGCGGGAGATTAAACGCCTGGAAGCCAAGCACGAACAATTCATGTCTGGCATCTCGTTAATGATGACCGAGCAGAAAGTGGTATCGCAGAAATTCTATGATTCAGCAGTGGCCAAGGTGCGCGCCATCTACAAAATGGCGAATCGTGACGCCGACAATTGGCTAAAGAATATTATGTCGCCAATGGAATCACAGGTACGCGAACACCAGATCCAGCTGCGCCGTCGACTCGAATCCATCAAACGCATCCATCAAGCCAGTGACACACTGCAAGACCGCGTCAAAGAACTGGAAGAGGCGCGCAAGATTGTGCGGGAACAGGAAAAGGTGTTTAACGATCGCGCCGAGAAGATGCTGAAACAACTCAAGGCCGAAGACGCCAATATCGAGGCAAGGCAGTTCGAACTGGAAGATCGAATCGGCTGATATCTCCTAGTGCACTTTCGCCAGACCCTCTCCCCGGGGATCACTGGCAGCTTCCATCCTGTTTTCTGTTTTGCGCCATACCACCGCCTGCATATTTCCATACAAGCGATTGATTTGCTTCAGCACATGACCACGCTTTTTCAGGTCACGCTTCTCGCTCTCGGTGAAGGCACCAGTTTCATGCTGTACCACATCGGGAACGTACTGATGGTGATAGCGCTTCAGCGCTACCCAATCCTTGGCGCTCCCCCGCCCTTCGAGAAACTCCAGACCAGCGAGCAGTACCATGGAAATGATGCGACTACCGCCAGGAGTACCGAGCGCCACGACGGATGCATCAGTCTCGATAAACGTGGGCGACATACTGGATAACGGCCGCTTGCCGGGGGCAATGGCATTGGCGTGGTTACCTACCAGACCGTAGGCGTTGCCAATACCGGGTTTAATCGAAAAGTCATCCATCTCATTATTCAGCACCACACCTGTTCCCGGCGGCATAAAGGTAGAGCCAAAAGGGTAATTAATACTCAGGGTCGCGGCCACGCGATTACCTTCGCGGTCAATAATAGAGAAGTGTGTGGTATCCGTTCCTTTCTTTCGCGGCTTGATGCCTGAGAGCGAACCACTTGGTGTCGCACGCGTAGTAATGCCTTCGCGTAAACGCATTGCGTAGGCTTTGCTGGTCAGCGTTGGCACATCAACATTGACGAAATCACTGTCGCCCAAATAACGTGCGCGGTCGCGATACCCGCGACGCATGGCCTCAATTATCAAATGCTTTCGCGATGCCGGATTGGCTTGCTTGACTGGTAGTCCTTCCAGAATATTCAGTGTTTGTGTCATCACGATACCGCCTGATGAAGGTAGTGCTGCAGTAACGATGCGCGCACCTCGGTAATTCGCGATGACCGGTTCGCGTTCCACGATTCGGTATCGCCGAAGATCTCTTCTCGACCAGATACCGCCGGCATCCCGCACGCCTTTTACCAGCTTGCGCGCGGTCTCCCCTTTATAAAAACCATTCCGCCCTTTCTGCGCGATCAGCTCCAGCGTGTGTGCCAGGTTCGGCTGCTTTAATAGATAACCGACTTCGGGCACGAAGCCTTGATCTAGAAAAACCTTTGCCGCCGCGGGTGATTCATTCAATGGCTCCAGTCGAAATTCCAACAGTCGACGATAACGCCCATAGACGGGAAAACCATCACGTGCAAACCGAATGGCAGGGGCCAGGTTTTGTTGTAGCGTGAGACGACCGTAGTTCTTTGTAATGTGGTCCAGCGCTGCCGGTACGCCGGGAATACCAGCCGCCAAAGGGCCATTGAGCGATAGACCGGGAATGGGTTTGCCGTTTTCATCTAGATACATATCGCGACGCGCCTTAAGGGGTGCGCGCTCGCGGCCATCGATCATGACTTGTCGTCCGTCCTGCTCGCGGTGAAGCAACCAGAAACCGCCGCCACCGAGACCGGAGCCCATAGGCTCAACCACCGCCAATGCAGCGGTTATAGCTACCGCGGCATCAAAGGCATTACCACCTTTAGAAAGAACTTCGAATCCGGCCTCTGTGGCCAGGGAGTGGGCACTGGCTATAGCGTTGGCGGGTGGATGCGAAACATCCGCATGCACCAGCGGCAGCCATAAGAGGGCAACCAGCGTTAAGCGGACGAATAATTGCATAATGAGTTGAAGCGCTTACCTAGGAGCGGGTGTTACTCGGCGGCAACGAGTTTTTCGTACCGTGCCATCAACACTTCCTGCGACTCCTCAACACCGGGGATGATGCAATCCACCGGACAGACTTCCACGCACTGGGAGGTCTCAAAATGGCCGACACACTCGGTACACAGGTTGGGATCGATCTCGTAAATCTCGTCACCCTGAAAAATGGCGTTATTGGGGCACTCCGGTTCGCAGACATCACAATTGATGCACTCGTCGGTGATCGTTAAAGACATGGGAATTACCTTACTAGAATACTCGGGTTTAATGAATCTTAGCTGAATTTCTCAGCCAAAGCAGCCTCAACGCGCGGTTCGACAAACTCGGAAACACTACCGCCAAGCGCGGCAATTTCTTTCACAAGTGACGCGGAGATCAGCATCACGTGGTCCGCCGGCGTCATGAATACGGTCTCGATATCGGGTGCCAGATGCCGGTTCATCCCCGCCATCTGAAACTCGTATTCGAAATCGGACACGGCGCGAAGGCCGCGGAGTATAACGCTCGCGCCCTGTTCCCGCACACAGTCGACGAGCAGATTGCTGAAACCAATCACTTTGACGTTCTCGAACTCTGATAACACCACCGACGCCAATGCCACGCGTTCCTCGAGATCGAACAATGGTGTTTTCTTTGGGTGAGCGGCTACGGCAACCACCACTTGATCAAACAGCCTGGTCGCTCGACGGACGAGGTCCGTGTGCCCGTTGGTGACAGGATCGAAGGTTCCGGGATATAAGGCAATTGCGCTCATATATTCAAAGACTCATTCAGGTACTCTGGCTAGATGATACCCTACCTGGCCCGCAGATTTACTGCGCTCGAGGTGCCAGCCAGGCGGCAGTGCCGGCTCGCCCAACTCGGACGGCGCTTCAACATAGACCCAGCCCCCGGGTTTGATCCAACCACGGTCGCTAATTATCTGTATGCAGCTCGCGATCAAATCACTATGTCGAAAAGGTGGGTCAACAAAAATGATGTCAAAGGGCTCGACTGGCCCCTGCAAATACGCTTCGGCGTCGCTCTCGATCAGCTCGGCCGCCGTGGCACCAAGCTGATCTATGTTCTGCCGCAGATTCTCGGCAACGGCATGCGCCTTTTCCACCATGACCACCCGTTCTGCACCTCGGGATAGAGATTCAAGACACAAAGCGCCGGTGCCGGCAAAAAGGTCAAGACAATGGGCGCCAGGCACCCACATCTGCAACCAGTTAAACAAAGTCTCGCGCACACGGTCCGGCGTTGGTCGCAGGCCTTCGCTCTCGATCACACTCAATACGCGCCCACGCCAATCACCACCAATGATGCGTAAACGGTGAGGATAAGCCGTCGTACTTTGTTTTCGGTGACTAGCCTTTGCCACCCAACACCACCGTGACCATGCGATCAAGATTCACACGGCGCTTGAAAGCATCACGAATCTGCTCCGCCGTTACCGCTTCGACGTGCTTGTTGAAGTCGTCCAGATAGGTTAACGGTAAGTTATAGAAACCGAGCACCGCCAGATAGCCGGCTATCTTGCCACTGTTATCAAGTCGCAACGGAAAACCACCAGTAATGTGTTTCTTCGCGGCGTCCAGTTCTTTGTCTGTCGGGCCATTGGCAACGTACTCACGTAAAGTTTGCCGCAGTACAGTCAATGCCTGCTTACGTTGGTTGTTGCGTGTTTGCAGGCCCATTAGATATGGTCCGCGCTCTCGCAACGGCCAGAAGTAACTGTAGACGCTATAGGACAGACCACGCTTTTCCCGGATCTCCTGTGACAAGCGTGATACCAGCCCACCGCCGCCAAGAATATAGTTGCCAACGTACAGCGGAAAATAATCCGGATCACCACGTCGCATACCCGGCATGCCGATCATGATGTGCGTTTGGCTGGACGGAAAGTCGACTTGTTCATACCTGGCACGTTGAAGGTCGGCGACCGGCGGCAATGACGGCGTCTTGCTACCTTGTGGCAATTTGCCGACAACCCGTTTGGATATCCGTCTCGCCTGTACCTTGTTGAGATCGCCAACTATCACCATGATCGCATTGGCGCCAGTGTAATAACGCTGATGAAACCGGACCAGGTCATCACGGGTAATCGCATTCACACTTATCTTGTCGCCACTGTCCGGACGTCCATAGGGGTGTCTACCAAAGACCAGCCGATTAAATGCCTTTTGCGCATTGTCGCTCGGCGACTGTTCTGCGCGCTCAAGCCCAACCAGCAATCTCTGTCTTTCGCGCTCGAGACTGGCCTGGGGAAAACTTGGTTTGCGAACTATCGCTGCCAACGTATCCAGCGCCGGTTTGAGTTTGTCCTTATTTGACAAACTACGGATGCCTACGCTCGCCATGTCCAGATCGACATTGGAGCTGAGTTCGGCGCCGAGTCCGTCGAAGCGGCGCGCAATCTCATCACCAGTCAGGTCGCCGGTACCTTCATCCAGCAAGTGATTAGCCAGTAGCGACAAACCACCGAGGCCCTTGGCATCACGACTGCTGCCGGCGTCAAACACCAGAGAGACGCGCACCATTGGTAATTCATGGCTCTCAACAAAATAGACACGGGCGCCGTTTTCCAGCGTCCAGTGCTGGATATCAGGTGATGCCCATGCATTGCTAACAAACAGTAACCCAACAATAAAAAGTACTCTCTTAATGACCATGACCACCTCCAGCAACACCCCGGCGCGCACGCTTCCGTTTGCCAAAGGGTTGCGGCTCGAGCACAGCAACGGTTAGATTTTTTTGCACCAGGTACTTCTGAGCCACTTTTCGTATCTGCTTGGCTGTCACGGCATTAATTCGATCAACATAAGCATCCATCAGTCGACGGTTGAGGCCACTCGTTTCCAGAATGCCAATTTCCATTGCCTGGTAGAAAACTGAATCGCGCTGGTATACGTCTGAAGCTGTCACTTGCGCCTTAACTCGATTCAACTCTTCGCTCGACACTGGTTCCTTTTTAATTTTTTCAATTTGATCGAGGAATGCCTTTTCCAAATCCTCCGGCTTGTATCCATTGGCCGGAGTGCCGCTTAACAGAAACATACTCGGCGCCCTGGCGACGGTGTTGTAACCGGCACTGGCGCTACTCGCAATCCGTTGTTTACGTACCAACTCGGTTGAGAAGCGCGCGCTCTTGCCGCCATCCAGGATGCCCGCCAGGACATCCAGCGCATACGGCTCCCACTCAACTTTGGCGTGACCCAGTACCGGAACGTGATAACCCATCAATATTGACGGCACTTTGGCCGGCTCCTTGACCACGACTCGCCGCGTTTCCGTTTGCTCGGGCTCATCCGGCAGCACAACCGGCTCAATTTTTTGGCTGGGTATTGGCCCGAAATGTTTCTTTGCCAATTGAAACACTTCGTCCGGGTCGACATCACCGGCGACTACAAGGGTCGCGTTATTGGGTGCATACCAGCGCCGATACCACTTGGCCGTATCCTCGATGGTTAGTGCCTTCAGGTCATCCATCCAGCCAATGATGGGATTACCATAGGGATGCACTGTGTATGCGGTATTACCGAACCTCTCAAACAGCTTGCCCTCAGGTTTGTCTTCAGTACGCATTCTGCGTTCTTCCATCACCACCTGGATTTCCTTTTTGAATTCCTTTTTATCCAACACCAGGTTGCGCATGCGATCGGCCTCGAGCTCAAAGGCTATGGGTAATCGCGATTTCTCTAGCGTCTGGAAATACGCCGTGTAATCCCGGCTGGTAAAGGCATTCTCGCGCCCGCCGTTCTCGGCAATGATGCGTGAAAACTCGCCGGAGGGATGTTTCTTTGTGCCCTTGAACATCATGTGTTCCAGTACATGGGACACGCCGGTAATGCCCTTGGGTTCGTCGACACCGCCGATCTTGTACCAGATCTGCGAAACCACAACCGGTGACCGATGGTCTTCCTGCACCACGACCTTAAGGCCGTTGGGGAGCATGGTTTCGTGAGTTTTACTGCAGGCGCTAAGAAGTGAAACAAGGGCGAGTAGCCCCAAAAAAATCCGTAATCGATGCATTTCCTTAATCCGTCACAACAACAATGTTAGGATACAGTACGTAAGGTTTCCCTGTCACAAGTATGTCTGCAAATCATCCCGACACAGCCAATTTGCTGAGCGAAAAACTCGGCAAGTCCCGACAGAGCCTGGGCCGCGGTCTTGGCGACCTCCTGCTTGGCGAGCGCAGTATCGATGACGCGCTGGTAGAAGAGATCGAAACAATCCTATTAAGTTCCGATGTCGGCATGGAAGCGACACAAACTCTGGTTGATGAAATCCTGGAACGGGCCCGACGCAAGGAGCTGAACGACTCCCGGGCAGTTTACCGTCATTTACGCCAGGCAATGCTTGATGTGCTGAAAACACATGAACAGGCATTAGACATCCCCCAATCGGACAAACCTTTCGTCATCATGGCCGTAGGTGTCAATGGTGTTGGCAAAACCACGACCTGTGGCAAACTTGCGCAACGATTAAAGGATGGCGGGCATAAGGTCATGCTGGCCGCCGCCGATACCTTCCGTGCAGCCGCTGTCGAGCAATTGCAGGAATGGGGCAAGCGACTGGATATCCCGGTAATTGCTCAGGAAACCGGCGCGGATGCCGGGGCAGTGACCCACGATGCCATGGATGCCGCCCGTGCCCGTGATGTCGATGTATTAATCGTCGACACCGCCGGACGTCAGCATACCCAGACAGGCCTGATGGATGAATTAAAGAAAGTTCGCCGCGTCATCAACAACCAGGATCCGGATGCGCCGCACGAAGTCATTCTGGTGCTGGATGCCGGTACCGGTCAAAACGCCATCTCCCAGCTGAAACATTTCCACGAGGCGGTGAACGTCACCGGGCTGGTTTTAACCAAGCTCGACGGAACGGCCAAAGGTGGCAATCTTGTTGCCATCGCCGGACAGGGCAATCAGCCAGTGCGCTATATCGGTGTTGGCGAAAAGGCCGAGGATTTGCGCGACTTCGACGCGGAAGAGTTTGTCGATGCCATATTGCCGCCCAGTACGGTCGAATAGATATAGCCATGATTCGATTCGACAATGTCTCAAAGCGGTATGAAGGTGGTCATGATGCGCTGCGTCAGGTCAGTTTCGAGATCGCTGACGAAGAAATGGCGTTTTTGACCGGACACTCCGGTGCCGGCAAGTCCACCCTTCTGAAATTAATCGCCCTTATCGAACGCCCTACTCGGGGCGGAATTCTGGTGAATGATCGAAACACCGCCAAGATCGGTCGCTGGCGCGTCCCCTATTACCGACGTGAAATTGGTATCGTTTTCCAGAACAACCGACTGCTAATGGATCGCACCGTGTTCGATAACGTTGCCCTGCCGCTAGTGGTTTCCGGTTGTCATCACCGGGAACTGGGTCGGCGCGTTCGCGCGGCGCTGGATAAGGTGGGGCTACTCAAAAAAGAACGCGATTACCCGATCACACTCTCTGGCGGCGAACAGCAGCGTGTCGGTATCGCCCGTGCGGTGGTGAACAAGCCACCGCTACTGGTGGCAGACGAACCGACGGGTAATCTGGACGATGCACTCTCTACCGAAATTATGGACCTGCTGGCCGATTTCAATAGTCACGGAGTCACGGTGTTGATTGCAACCCATGACTTGCGCCAGGTAAAACGCATTGGACGGCGTGTGCTGGAGTTGCACGAAGGCCAGCTGGATTACGACGGGGAACCCCAGTGAGGAACTCAGAAAGAGACAATAAGCATGCGTAACTATTTTCTACGTCACGCACAGGTATTTTTTTACAGCCTGGGCCAACTGGCAAGAACACCCTTTGCCAGCCTCATGACCATCGCTGTGATTGGCATCGCATTGGCCCTTCCGTCTGGACTTTATGTGCTGATTGATAATGTCCAACGCGTCAGCGGCGGCTTCGACAGCAGCGCCCGAATTTCTGTTTTTCTCAAGAAGTCGATTAGTGATTCCCGGGCAGAACACTGGACCGGGCGAGTGCGCAAGATCCCAGGGGTGGCCACCGCGCAATATATTTCCCCCAAGGAAGCCCTGGACGAATTCAAACGTCTGTCAGGATTCGGTGACGCCGTTGATACCCTGGATAATCCACTTCCGGGCGTTGTGCTGGTGACGCCCTCGCTTTCGCAGGCCAATGAGCAATCTCTAAAAGCACTGGTCGAGCGCCTGAAGAAATCCTCGGAGGTCGATCAGGTACAACTCGACTTCCAGTGGGTGCAGCGACTAAATGCACTTCTGGATATCGCTCGGCGCGCGGCCACCTTGTTGGCCGTGGTACTGGCCGCCTCGGTTCTACTGATCATTGGCAATACCATTCGCCTGGCAGTCTATAACCGTCGTGACGAGATCGAGGTGATCAAGCTGATTGGTGGCACCAACGCCTTTATTCGGCGCCCCTTCCTATATTCTGGCGCCCTGCAGGGACTTTTCGGGGCAATGGCGGCCTGGCTGCTGATCATGGTGTCTCTCACCCTGGTAGGTGGACCCGTTGCCGATCTGGCCGGTCTTTATGGCAGCGATTTTCGCGTTCGTGGGCTGAATTTCGTCGCCGCCGGGGCACTTCTACTCGCTGGTTGTCTGCTCGGCTGGCTCGGATCACGCATTGCCGTTGGACGCCATTTATCCGAAATAGAGCCCAGCTAGGCCGAAATAACGTAAAAAAGCGTAAAATTTGGTCCAAATCAACGCTTTCTACGGTTTTTCTACTATTCTTACCAGATCGAATTACTAGGATATTAGAGGGAACTTATATTACAATTAGCACTCTTATAGGACGAGTGCTAATATAAGTAATCGCTAATTTAGCGGGAGGAGTTTTCAGATGAGCACCAATTTACCTATTGCCATCAGTATTCAGTCGGAAGGCGGTCTGGCCAATTACGTCCAGATGGTAAACAGCCTGCCGATGCTAAGCGCCGAAGAAGAGCGCGATCTGGCCACACGTTATCGTGAAAACGATGACCTGGACGCTGCAAGCCAGCTGGTGATGTCCCACCTGCGCTACGTGGTGCGCGTTGCACGTGGCCTCAAGGGCTATGGCCTGCCAGAAGCCGACCTGATTCAGGAAGGCAATATCGGCCTGATGAAGGCAGTGAAATCTTTCGATCCCAGCCGCAACGTTCGCCTGGTGTCATTCGCCGTGCACTGGATTCGCGCCGAAATCTACGACTACATTCTGCGCAACTGGCGCATTATGAAGGTCGCGACTACCAAGGCACAGCGCAAACTGTTCTTCAATCTGCGTAAAGCTCGCTCACGCCTGGGTTGGCTGACACAGGCCGAGGGCGACAAGCTGTCCGAAGACCTGAACGTCAAGCGCGAGACCGTCGATGAAATGGAAATGCGCATGAGTGGTACCGATGTTGCCTTCGATATGGATAACGATAGCGACGACGAAACCGCCTACATTGCCCCGGCAGGCTACCTGCAGGACATGCGCTTCAATCCGGAATCGCTGGCCTCAGCCGCGGACCAGAAGTCCAGCCGCGAACAGCAACTGCAAGATGCGCTGGCCTCGCTGGATGATCGCAGCCGCGACATCGTCATGCGCCGCTGGCTCGATGAAGACAACAAGCCAACACTGCATGAACTGGCAGAAGAGTATGGTGTCTCTGCCGAGCGTATCCGCCAGATCGAGAAGAAGGCGATGGGGACAATGAAAAACGTCCTGGCAGCCTAAGGCTTATCCAAACGCAACAACAAAAGGCCCCTTTCAAGGGGCCTTTTTTATTTTGCACCAAAATAACGAGAGACGATTAACTTTTATGAGGATGTTATTCGACTTTCCAGACCTCCTCTATTAGTTGGCATTCTGGATTACCATCCGCGCCGACAACCCAGCTTTCGCCGTCAGTGACGGGGCTATTCCATTTCCAATCTCTCACGGTTTTCTTCAGTCCGGTCGAGTAGACACTGGCGCCATCTTTATTAATAAAGATTTTCAGATAAGATTTATGGTCCTTGTTTGCCAATGCCGAAAATGCCTCGGTGCGATGGAAGCCAAACAGGAGGTTGCTGAACAACAGATAAGCACCAAATACGACGCCTCCGAGTACAGCACCGGCTAGTGCAATCGACAGACTGAACATAAGCGCCGATCCCCAATACGGCGGGTCCGGTGGAATTGTTATCCAGCTCTCGGTCGCGACAAACCAGAGCGAGCCCAGCAACACCACCAGGTGAAGTACGCTATGAACAATACCGGCCACCCACTTGTGCAAAGGCTTGCGACTTGGACAGCTGCTCCAGTCCGGTTGGGCGAACATCATGCCACTGATTACCAGCAGTGCAACAAATGCCGTTGCTAACAGGCTGGTTACCGTCGCCTCCGCATAAGCGCCCGGAATCTGTAGCACATTCTCCAGTTTGAATGGAATGGCCGACAGCTCTGGCAACAACTGCGTGCGATTGAGCACCCAGGCATAAACCAGATAAAAACCGGCCAGCACCAGCGAAAATGCTGGATGCTTGAAAGGAAACAAGAGGTTATCCCAAAGCATGGCTTTAGATTCATTGCGGCTCGGCGACAGACTCTCCGTACATTTGTAGTTTCCACCAGTGCCCGTTTCATCCAATGAGATGTTTTCAGGAAGATGATGGGTGCCATGGGTAAAGGCGCCGCCCCCGCCACATGTGACCTTATGTCGCGCTTGACCAGCATCAGATTCAGTTTCGACATAATGCGAGTAGTGATGTAAATCGCCTGATATGGTCAGCGCTAAATGGCCGCCAGCGGGCTTGATGACCTGGTTTTCAAAAAACGCGAGGTTGCGGTGCATCTTGCTGTCACCGTTGCTGGCAAAAATCCAACTGGGTTCTGCGACACATAGAATGATCCGGTCGCCTTTCACCATATGCTTTTCGGCAGTGCTTCGAAAATAATCCAACTGTGCCCGGTCGATATAGGACTCAAGCTGTGAATCGATACCCCATAACCACCAGCCATGTGGCAACTGTATCGCCCAGTAACTCCGATTTTGCCGAGTGCGCCAACCACCAAGCCAACCCTGTTGGCCAAAGTGGCGCATAAAACCTGATAGTCCGTCGTACCAATCGTGATTTCCAGGAATTGCAAATAAGCTGGGTGCACTAGTTTCATCCGAACAGGGTAGTGCCGCACGATAGGGTTTGATCAATCGGTTTTTATACTCCTCCGTAGAAGCATAGGGGTAGACCTGATCTCCACCCATTACCAAAATATCTCCGCGCGGTAAGGATTCTTCTACTCCCTCTATCGTCAGCTCGGACTGTGCGAGACATGAAGCAACCGAATAGGTTGAATCCCAACCGTCACCAAGATCGGCAACATAATCGATCCAGATTGACTCCCGGTCTTTCCACTCCTCAGTAAATTGCTTGGCTTTTCTGGTCGCTGCCAGCACGATGCGCTTGTCCGCGTATGAAGCAAACAACATCGAGGCGAGTTTACGTAGACCTGTTCTTATCAGTAGCCCGGGCGAAAACCAGTCACTCATCGAGACTTCAGAGAATTCTGCGATATCGGTTTCGAGGGGTGGTTCCGGACAATCTGTGTTTTTGGCTAATTTGGTATTGTTTTTATTGGGCATTTGCTCCTCCCTGAATATGCTACGAGCCACATTATCGGCGTTCTAGCACAGTTGGCAAGTCCGACAATTCTCGCAACTAAAACAGATTTTTTAGTCTAATATTTTATTAGAACTACAAAGAAACAAATCGAAGGGATATTGTGAAAATACCGGTTATTAAGACACTTAAATTTCAGGTGGCACTGGCTCTGGTCATCCAGTTCGTACTGCTAGCGGGGATTGTAAGCAATACGATTTATCGACTTGAATTACGCAAACACGATTATCTGATTCTGAATCTTTCTGGTCAGCTTCGAGTAATAAGCCAGGTTCTGGTCAATCATAGCCAAAACTATGTTGGCGCCGCACCGCGTGATTACCCAAGCTATCATCGAGATCTGAAGCTGTATCGAAATAACGTGGACGATCTTGTTAATAATTATGGGGAGATTATTCAATCGTTTAAAGCACGGAAGCTCACACCAGAATTGACGGGGCGCGATGAACCATTGGTGTGTACCTGGGATCAGCAATCGCTAAATCAACTGGATCTGACTGCAATAGTCTGGGAAGACTTTCGTCGCGGCTTAAATCTGGCGCTTGGTCCTGACAAAAAAGAACCGCGCCTCGAGGCAGCGGCTGAATACATTTTTTCGCAAAAAGACCAGTTGATGAATGCGTCTACCGATCTTACCAATTCATTCCAACTAATGATGGAGGACAAACTGGCCGAAATAGAAATGCTGAATCAGCTGGCAATACTACTTTCCGTATTGATCGCAGCGACCATCGGCTTGCTACTCCACTTTAAAGCTTTTCGACCCTTGGATAGGACCATCTTGGGATTTCGGCGCGTCTCTCAAGGGGATCTTTCCCATCAGATACCAATCGGGGTAGATAACGAAGTTGGCTACATGACGGGCATGTTTAATCGCCTGACCCAACGACTGGCCGCATTGTTCCACCTTACCGATCGCATCAACCAAGGCACCAACCTCGACGAGACATTACGTTTTGTTTTTGAGGAATTTCGCAGTTTTCTGCCAATCGACTGGATTGGCTTGCTTCGGAAAACACCAGAAAAAGACCATTTCACACTAGAACGTGTCTACACAGCAATAAAAAGTGCACCTTCTGAGGGCGTCAAATTCAGTGCAAACGATCCTTTGCTAGGTTCCGTATCGGATACAAAACAACCTCTGGTTCTGCATTTTGACGAGATCACCGAGCTTGATAAAAGGGATGAGCTTAAAATAAAACTTAAAGACGCAAACATATGTTCGGTTATTGCGTTGCCTTTGTCGTCCATGGGAATTAGTGATTCGGTTTTGGTATTTGCGACAAGAGAAGAGCATGTATACAAAGACGAACACCTCGAGTTGCTAAAGAACATCGGCGGCCAGCTTAGCCGGAGTTTTGATAAAACTTTTGGCATGGAGGGGCTGGTTATATCGGCGCTGGAAGGACTGGCAAAGCTTGCTGAAAGCCGCGATCCGGAAACCGGCGACCATTTATTCCGTATGAGCATGTACTCTGCCATCCTGGCCGAACAGCTGGGAAAACAGGGCCCCTACAAGGAACTGATCACGCCTGCCTACATTCGAGATGTATTTCGCTTCGCGCCTATGCACGATATCGGCAAAGTGGGAATTGAAGACAGCATATTGCTGAAACCAGGCAAGCTCGATGATGCAGAATCACGACGCATGAAGGAACATCCTGTTATCGGTGCTCAGGTGTTACGCCGTTGCGAAGAACAAGTTAATTTTGTTGGTTACAGTATATTCCAGATAGGAATTGAAATTGCGGAAGGTCACCACGAACGCTATGACGGGAATGGGTATCCACACGGTCGTGAAGGCGACGAAATACCCTTGTCAGCGCGGATCGTTGCGGTGGCGGATGTGTTCGACGCTCTAACTTCCAAAAGGCCCTATAAGGAGGCCTGGTCAATCGAAAAAGCAATGGTGGTTATGCGCGAAGAATCGGGCAATCACTTTGATCCCGCGCTTATCGATGCACTTGAACTGGCAATGCCTCGTGTCCTGGAAGTCTACGAGGAACACAAACATATATAGAAAGACTAGACCAGGGCGGTCTGCAGGGCCTCAATAATGGTCACGCGATAATGATCGATCAGCAACAATCCAAATAGCGCTGACAAATACTGTATGGAATAGACGAACGTTCTCTTCGCCAACGCCTCACTGTAATTTCTGTACAACTTCCACGTGTAATACAAAAATCCGATATTCAATGTAACTGCACCAACAAGATAGACCAGACCACTCATGTGGGTGGCGTAAGGTAACAGAGTTACCGCCGCCAGCATGATGGTATAGAGAAGGATATGAAAGCGCGTAAATTCATTCCCGTGGGTAACGGGCAGCATTGGTAAGCCAACTCGAGCATATTCCTCATGACGATATAACGCCAGCGCCCAGAAGTGCGGTGGTGTCCAGACAAATATGATCAGAAACAATAGCAATGCATGAGGATCAACGGTGCCGGTAACAGCCGCCCAGCCTAAGACCGGTGGCGCAGCACCGGCAGCACCGCCAATGACAATGTTTTGTGGTGTTGCGCGCTTTAGATACAGGGTGTAAATCACCGAGTACCCGATCAGGGAGAAGAACGTCAGCACCGCAGTTAGCAGGTTCACACCCAGAACCAGTACTGCCATTGATAACAGACCAATGACCGTAGAGAAGATGACGGCCTGGCGCGTGGTGAGTTGCCCAGTCGGCAGGGGGCGTGCACGGGTGCGCGCCATTTTTGCGTCGGCACGTTGATCAAGTATCTGGTTAAATCCGGCGGCTGAGGCCGCCGCCAAACCGATGCCCAAGGTACCAAAAATCAATGCCGATATCGGAACAAAACCGGGGGTCGCCAGAAACATACCGACTACGGCGGTGAACACAATTAACATCACCACCTTTGGTTTGGTTAGCTCATAATACTCGCGTGCAGTAGCCGAAAAACTGCGACGCTCTGCATCATTCTTTAATATGTCTTCTTGAGTCTTCATTTATGGCAACCCTGAGTCGCGAGATTATACCGGAGTTTATTAGCCAATTCGCGAAACTCGTAACAATCTACCCAAGTCCTTACGAATTCCATTGGCTTTGACATCGGCACCATAACTCATCATCAGGTTACCCAGGGGATCAACCAGATAAACGCGATTTTTCCCATCCAGGGCAGTGCCCTCTTCGGTAACGAATTGTTTCCCGAACGTACTGATTGCGCTTGCCGGCCCGGTAACCACCACCATACCCGGGTATTCCTTAAAGCTGGATTTGCTGAGCGTCTTACTGTCACCGGTAAGCACCAACAGACGACGAACTCGCATCTGATACTTGCCTTGGGCAATATGCGTCTGGCGCATTTTGTATATATTCTGCTCACAGGCTCCTGAGCAGGGTGCTTCGCCAAAAGTGACCATCAACCATTGATGTTCGAAATCCTTGAGACTCACCGCTTTGCCATCCAGTGACTGAAGCTTTACATCTTTTAAAGGAATGGCCGGCACCACCAGATCACCGAAGTTTGTCGTTTCGGCTGGACGCCAGCCGGTCATTTTTAAATACAGCGCATAACTGATCGGTATCAGAAAGATGATTGCGAGCAATATGATTTTAACGCGAAAATTCTTGCTCGATTGAGCGCTACCTTGAGCTTCCATTTTTCTATCCTGTGAGTTTACTGCCTGACTCGTCAGCTTTTCCCCGACGACCAAACATCAAAAAAATAAATATCGCCGCCAGTGCGACGGCGAGTGAAAACCATTGGAATGCGTAACCCTGATGGACAGCAATACCAGTATCCAGACGCTTCCAGTCTCTAACATAACCGCCCGGCTCGATCGCCGGATCCATAAGCACAACGATCGGCTGGATCGCAAAGGGTACCGCTTCTGCATAGCGCGCCATATCCATGTGCTGCCATACCGTTTGCCATTTACTTGTCAGTGGGGGCGGCGGCGCCAATCGAAACACCTTCGCGTGCGGAACGGTTCCGACGCCAATGATTCTCTGCAGGCCTTTCGGTGTCGCCACATCGGGCAGCTCTGATCGGTCTCTTCCAATCGGTATCCAGCCACGATTTATCAGCACCCTTGTTTGCGTCCCGGCAATTCGAATCGGTGTGATCACAAAATAACCGACTCTGCCCTCATGTACCCGGTTATCCAAAAGAATGGTTCGGGCTGGCTCGTAATAGCCTTTAACCTCTACACGGTAAAACTGCAGGTCAGTCGGGTTGGCAATCTGCTCTCCCACACTGAACGGTGTGTCAGACATGCGCGCATCGTACATCGCCTGCAGCTCACTTTTCTGTCTGGCTCTATCGAGCTGCCAGAATCCAAGGCTGACCAATATTGGCAACACCATCAGGAAAGCGATAGTTGGAATCAGATTGGCTTTGATTTTTTTGAGAATTTCACCAGACATAGTGATTTGTCAGCAATCAGCAGTTACCGGTCAAGCGTCATTAAAGTATAATGCGTGGTTTCGCAGACAACGGTGGTTGTTATGGTCCTGTTTATTAAATATCTCGTCATTTTCGTATTGTTGCTCATCGTTGGCAGCCTTTTTTCCGCACTTTCTTTTTTGGTGAAGGACCGTGGACATAAAGACAGCACTCGTATGGTCAAAGCACTGACATTGCGCATAGGTTTATCAATGACGCTATTTCTGGCACTCGGTGCTGGTTACTACTTCGGAATTATTCCTGCTAGCGGTTTACGTACCGCACCTTAAGCTCATTCATTTGGTTAAAAAAAAAGGCGCCGCAAATGCGGCGCCTTTTTGATTCCGCGGCTGGTTGAATCAGAGCCAGTATACGAAAATAAACAGACCCAGCCAGACCACATCAACAAAGTGCCAGTACCAGGCAACACCCTCGAAACCAAAGTGGTGTTCTGCACTGAAATGGCCCTTGATAGAGCGACCCAGGATCACGATCAGCATGATGGTACCAATGGTCACATGCAGTCCGTGGAAACCGGTCAACATAAAGAATGTGGCACCGTAGACACCAGCCTTCATGGTCAGGCCCAACTCGGTGTAGGCGTGAATATACTCATACGCCTGCAAACAAATAAAGGTGATACCCAAAGCAACAGTCAGGAATAGGCCTGTAATCAGCTGTGCGCGATTGTCCTTTTTGAGGCCCCAGTGTGCCCAGGTGACAGTGACACCCGATGACAACAGGATCATGGTGTTAATAAAGGGAATGCCCATGGCGCCCATTGGCGAGAACTGGTTAGCGCCAACGTTTTTCGAATCAGCCGGCAGAGTCTCAGGACCTTCCGGACCAGCAGTCGGCCAGCCACCCTCATACCCCTTCCATAACATCTCTTCCTCGGCAAGCCACGGCACGGAGAGCTGACGGACATAAAACAGCGCACCAAAGAAGGCTGCAAAGAACATCACTTCAGACAAAATGAACCAGCCCATACCCATTCGGTAGGACATATCCACCTGTTCGTTGTACTTACCGGCTTCGCTTTCAGTGATAACCTCACCAAACCAGCGAATCATCATATAGACGATTACCGCAAAACCGGCGAGCATGATCCAGCTGCCCGGTGCGATACTATTGATGGTAAGAATCAGTCCAAGTGCAACCAGAAACATCCCGGCAGAAGTGATGATCGGCCAGGCGCTTGGTTCGGGTAAGTAGTAACTACCTTTCGCGGACATATGAATATCCCCTTATTGTCAGTATTTAAATTACAAAGTCTCAAGCATCAGGCAAAGCCTGTTGCCCGGAAATCCGATGGCCAACTGCAGCAACCGGCTTCCCTCCATCCATTTTTACCGCCTTCCGGTTCAAATTAAAGAACGCGTAAGACAACGTTATTGTGTCAACTTCCTCAGGCAAATCGGCGTCGACATAAAACTGTACCGGCATTGCTTTTTCTTCTCCGGCCTTCAACTCCTGCTCAGTAAAACAGAAGCACTCTACCTTTTTAAAATGACCGGCAGCCTTATTTGGGCTCACACTAGGTACGGCGCGACCGGTTACAACTTCATTAGATGTATTGCGCGCGACGTACTTGGCCACAACAACCTGCCCCGGGTGAACTTTCATCTTGTACTGAAGCGGTCGAAACTCCCAGGGCAGCTTTGACTCCGTGTGCCCTGTAAACTCGACTGTCACCCAACGGCTGGTATCAACCTTGGCTTGCTCAATAGTGCCCCGCTTGGTCTTTCCATTAATACCAGTGACTTCACAGAACACATCGTAAAGCGGCACCAAAGCATAACCGAAACCAAACATTGCCAATGCAACAACAAACAGCTTGCGCATCGTGCGCTTATTGGCTTGCTCGAAATTTTTTTGTCTTTTCACTTTCCGAGTGCAAAGAAAGCAGAGATGAAAAATGCCAACGCGATTGCACCAATTATTAACGCAGTAATTATGACGCGCTTACGCTGTTCCGGGGTCTTCTCTGCCAATTGCATTTCACTCATATTTTAGCATTCCCCGGGGCTATGCCCCGGGGTGAATCAATTACTTAACCTTCGGAGCGGTCTCAAAGGTGTGGTAAGGAGCCGGTGAATCAACCGTCCACTCCAGACCATCGGAACCTTCCCAGACTTCCTTGGTAGCTTTTTCCCCACCCTTCATTGCCTTGATAACGACATAGAAGAAGATCAACTGCGCACCTATGGTCAGGAACGCACCAGCGGTTGACCACTCGTTGAAAGGTGTGAACTGCAGCGCATAGTCCGGAATACGGCGCGGCATGCCGGCCAGACCCAGGAAGTGCTGCGGGAAGAAGGTCAGGTTAAAGCCGATC